>OQVT01000454.1_pt1 | contig 22713 bp, 18 predicted proteins | sample 1691561 | NCBI WGS metagenome assembly OQVT01 (sample SAMN03418260, study PRJEB22391) | human gut metagenome | biome: human-gut; feature: organic feature; material: feces | host: Homo sapiens | place: Tanzania | collected 2013-01 | reverse complement strand
CGGCAACATCTGCAGCAGAATATAGCTTTGCCAGTTCTGCTGCTGTAATAGAAGGATTCTTTGCAATCAGTTCCAAAATCTGTCTTTGTCTGTATGTTATATCAAAATCTGCGATGTCCGGTATATCAATATCCGGTCTTTCCTGTTCCGCCTTGCGTTGAATAACAACAGAGACTCCCCAAAACTCGTTCTCAACTTTCGGGAAAGGAATATCGGCGGCAGAAAATGATGACTTGATCTTGTCAAATCCACGCCCCCAATGCTCAACGAACCCCGCCTTATAGAAAACATTTGCTATCAGTTTGTTGTGAGGTAACGAACGATGGTCATGTTGCAAGGTCTCCGTGTTGTAACCTTCCGGCAACTTGCCGGCATTCCACAGCCAAATATGGTCATCATAGACCTTCATCATCGTTTCATCGCCCATATAATCGCGGTGAATCATCGCGTTATAGAGCAATTCACGCATGGCAGATTCCGGAATTTCCAGTTCCTCAATACGTTGCATCCCCTCATAATGAATCGGTGTCTTCAAGTACTTGCTGCGCAACAGTTCAAGGACGCGGTTGGTCATCTGGAAGATGTTGCTATACACTTCGTCCTGAAAAATCAAATCCGACGGACTCTTGCCAAAACGCCCCAAGCGGAAATAAGCGGATCTGTAGAAACGTTGCGGGTTCTTACCAAACAGCAAAACGGCTGCGTGAGTCAATTTGCCGTCTTTGGTCAGCAAGTCAAGGTTCTGCAATATATCCTCTGTAGAATTCTTTAAGGCTTCGCCGGAGACACGCCCAACTTGAGTGCCGCAATAAATAAAATAATCAATGGTTTCCCTATCAATATCTTCGATGGTCGCCTGGCTATTGGGGAGAGCCTCATAAGACAAGTCCGCTTTCTTCAAGATAAAATGTTTCAAGTTGATGCCATTCATTTCCTGCAAGGTAGAGCCGGAACGGTAATAGAATTTGCCACGGTAGGAAACGGGTTGATCTGCAGAGTCCACATGAACGGATACATATTCTTTGCCATTCTCCGTGTGGATATTCACTTCTGCCAACAATCCCATTGTCTGGTTGATTTGGTTAGGCAGGTTCTCCAACAGTTTACCAGCATTATCAATTCCGCACACATTGCCATTGTCATCAATGCCAATATACAATATGCCGCCTTGTGCATTCGCAAAGCCACAGATATATTGCAGATATTCATCCCGCCACGATTGCTTGAATTCTATGTTTTGATTCTCTTTCATGTAGATTCTTTATTCTTTCCTTGATAACTATGAGAGTCCTCCACAACCTGCGAAGATGTCCATAACCGTATATTTCTTTTTCTTTGTCATGAGAACAAAACACGCATTATACAAATTAGGGCGTAAAGATACGAAAAGTAATTGACGTGTGCAAATGGATTTTCATTTTTGCGGGGGACACGCGCCAAATATACAGCAGATATACAGCAGATAAACATATAATTAGCCTTTGCATGACAGCATACAAGTCTCCGTTAATTGCCGCTAATAAACCGTTAATGCATAGTTGAGCACGGGGACTCCATTAAAAACCATATAAAGAACCATATAAAAAGCATTATCGGGTGTTTCCGTCTCCGTTAATTGCCATGTAATTAGTCGTTAATGCATAGCGAGATTAAGACTCCGTTAAAAACCATATAAAAGCATTATCGGGACGGTTATGAACGGACGGCTACGCCGTATTATCGCAGGTAGTTCATAAATATCAATAGCCTCATTATATTGAACTGATGTTATTGAAGAGTAGAAGCAACAGAAATACTCTTCTCACCTATCGAATATCGGGTTGTAGATGCTAACACCAACGCAGCACATCGGTGGGGGGATCAAACAGACGGTAGAAAGTTGCCCTGCTCACATCCGACACACGGCATATATCCGACACACTGATTTCCCCGAAAGACTACCCTTTCACAAATCCCCGCCTTCTGTTATCCATTTCCATACGGGGACGATACGTATCGTATGCCCGTCGTATTGGATTTCGTCCTCCTGATTATCAGTAAGTATCAACCCATTTTTGAAATCAAAATACGCCATTGCCTGCTTCAGTCCGCCCAACTCACGTGCCTCGTTGTCGCTGTTCAGTTCGAGGCACACTTGTATAGCCGCCGTGGGTTGGTTATGCCTGCAAAGTACAAAATCGCACTCTTTCCGCTCCTCATCAAAATAAAATACCTCATACCCCTGCCGTTTCAACGCCAGATACACCACATTCTCCAATTTATGCCCCTTGTCCTGTGAGAACGATGGCGACAACACACTGTGCAGCCCCGTGTCAATGCAGTACATCTTCTTGGGGTTAATCAGTTTCACCCTATACGAGTACGAGAATTTCGGCACCAACTGAATGATATAGGTATTCTCCAGATACGCCAGATAATCCACCACCGTATTGCCCGTTTTCACGCCGATGGCGTCCACCAGTCGCGCCGCCGATATGCGGTTGCCGATATTGGCTATCACAAACAGCAGCAGATTCTTGATGGGTTTTTCGTCACGGATATTGTAACGCACCAGGATGTCGCGGTACAAGATGTCGTTTGCCAACTCGTTGAGCAGGCGTTCATCCTGCCAACGTATATAGGCAGGAAAACCACCTATTGTCAGATAGTCACCAAATGTATCGGCAGATGCCTGCACACCCTTTATACCGCAATACTCTGTGTACGAAAACGGATACAGCACGCTATCTATGTGTCTGCCCGTGAGATGTGTACCCAATTCGCGACTCAGCAGCGAGGCATTACTACCCGTAATGACTACCTGATAACCCTCTTGCAGTTTCTGATTGATATACATCTCCCAACCGGTTACCACCTGTATCTCATCGAAGAACAGATGACGGCACCCCTTATCGGCAATGATAGCATCCAAGCGGCGGAAGTCCTCCATTTGGAATCCGTACAGACGCGGCACATCGAAATTCAGCAGCAGCGAATCATCCGGATAGCGTGCCATCAGTTGCTCCACCAGCGTGCTTTTCCCGCAGCGACGTACGCCCGTGATGATGGTAGCCACGGGCGAATCGTCCGTCTTGATAGACGACAATGCCTCGCGCGGGAAACTCACATCATGTGTTATGCGTGCCTGTTGCGCCTGCATAACATCCTCTAAATCATTTCTGTATATCATATACTCATCATTTGCGTATTTGCATTGCTTATGTTTACGTATTACTATTACACAATAATGCGTAATAGTAATACGCACTGCAAAGATACAGCAAATAAATCAGTTATGCAAAATTCCATTGTAAATTCCGTACAAGATATTTGTATAAATGGAAAATAACATTTACCCTTGCAACGCAATTAGAGAAAAGAGTGTCAAGCATTTATGTTCTCCTATTGCTGATTAAATAAAGCGTTTATTAGCGCTTATTTTGGCTATCAGAAAACCGGAAATTTTCACCAACCCAAGATAAGATGACAATAAGCGTTCTCTTGGTATGTATATATCCGCCTTTCGCAGACGTATTCATATTGGTCGTGGGCGTATATTGTTTATTCTTGTTGGCAAGGTTCTTTCCGGTACCTCTGATAGGAGAATAAGCAGGCGATATCGGTTCCACGCTTTTTTATTGTTATCTTCTGTCCGGAGCCAACAGAAAACAATGGTTGTTCCCGACACGTATAAGGGATATTCTTATGAAGAAATTTTGTTTATAGATGGTAGTTCTTGTGTCGTCTATGTTGAGTTTTGCACAAGACATTATTATCACACGTGATGCAAAACGCATCGAAAGTAAAATTCAAGAGGTTTCTCTTACAGAGGTACGTTACCAAACATGGGATAAGCTTGACGGTCCTGTATTTGTACTTCCAACCTCAGAAATTAGTGTTATCACCTTCCAAAATGGTAGCATCAAAGTCTTCGACAATGCAAAATCTTCTGCTGATAATAATCAGGGTATCAATTCTTCAGAATTGTCGTTTGGGACGATTTCACGCTTTGGTAATATGTACTCATTGCGACAAAACGGGCGTGAGACTCAAATGGATAGAGATGCTTACCTGTATTTTGTCAATCAACATTGTCCCGCCGCTTATAATGAATACATCAAGGGGAATAATATGCGTATGGCTGGTTGGGGAATGTTAGGTGCCGGACTTCCTGTATGTCTTGCTGTTGGTGTTCCAATGTTGTTATGTTGTTGGACGTATGGTGGTGTGGTAACAGGTGCTGTATTTATCGCTGTTGGCGGTGCTGCCACATTGGCATCAGTTCCGCTGCTGTGTGTTGGTTATTCAAAGTGTAACAATAGCCATAATGTTTACAATATCAAAAGCAGCCAACATACTCAAACGCTCTCACTTAATGGACAAATCTCACAAGACGGTATAGGATTAGCATTGCGATTCTAACGTTTTGTCTGTTAAGAACTTGACACTCACGCTATCACCTTAATTTGAGGTGATAGTTTTTTGTATTTACTGAGGTCTTTATCTGATGGTTGCCACCATTGGTGTTTGGCTTGGAATAAGGGGTATAGATGGTGGTGGTATCAAGACCTTCTCAATAAGAAATAGCCACTATGCCGACAAATATATCGTTTCACACCGCACCTTCACCGGGGGTATTTATGCGTTTAGAAATGAGGGGATTGGGCTTCGCGGGTGAGGGTGGAGATGATGTAGCCGCGGAGGGTGGTGCATGGTTTGGGACAGGAAGACGGATAGCGGTTGGCACGGGCGGTGTATTTGTCGAAACGCTGTTGCCATTCGGTGCGTAAGGCGGGGTCATTGAGGATGGTTTTGGCTTGGGCAACCGCCGATGCGAAAGCATCCAGGGTGCGCTGGCGGGAAGGCGCAACGGGACCTTCGTAGGGGTGCTGCACCACATAAGCATGGGTTTGCCCATTGCGGGTGCGGAGAATGACTTTGTCGGTGCGGGTGAGTTTGCCCGACATGGTATCGAAAGGATGAGTGAGAACGGTACGTGCCATATCTATGAAGTATTAGTATCCGGTTGCAAAGGTATAAATTATTTATGATATGTGCAAGGGGGCGGCAAGCCTATGGTGTGGGTATTGCCGGAGTGGCTGAATGAACCGAATATCTACCGTGTATCAACCGTATATCTACCGTGTATGTACCGTAGTTGTCAGCGTGAGGACAGAGAACATTGACGATACCGAATTTACGATGTACGATGTATTTGGGGATTGGGAATGATGTACGATTTTAGGGAGAGGGGATTTGATTAAGCGGGCGATGGTATCGCCCTGCTAAGAAACAACAGGCATTGTGAGAGTAAGCCCAATGGGGCGGATAGGACAAATGGGGCTTATAAGCCGAATAGGTCGAATATGTCCAATAAGCCCAATAAGAGGGATAGGACTGACTCCATTAAAGACTATTAAACAGCCATTAAAGACTCCCCCTACCCCCCAAAAGAGGGGGGACTCCTCCATTAATGACCGTTAATAAGCCATTAATGCTGGGTCGGGCAGAGGGCTCCATTAAGTCCATTAAAGAACCATTAAAACAATGACAAACATATAATTATCCACGAATTAGCCATTAATTTTTACGAAACACCCTCTCGCGAATAGTCGTATAATTGACCGTTAATTTCGATGCTATCGTATATGTGCTGTCCAGTGGGGAGACGTGTCAAAACAAAATACATAATATTCCCCCGCAACCGAAACGGGTTGCGGGGGGATTGGTTGTCGTTATCTTCTGTTGTTTATCTGCTTTGTTAATCTTTTGTGTTTATCCGCGCTGTCAATCTTCTGTGTTCATCCAGTCGGTCAGGATATAACGGTAGGTCGGACGCTCGGTATTGTTGATTTCGAGATTGCCTCCATAGAAGGAATTGGCAAAGACTGCATCGTATTTCCAAGTCCCCAGCGTGAACTTGAACAACGCCGGCAAATGCAAATCAACATCTATGGCACGGACGGAATCATTGACATGCGCCAACTTGATTAAGCCCGGGTTCCACATACCTAAAGACGCTTGGTTGCCGGTGATGTACACCTCCTGTCGGGCATCTTTGACCACAATCTCTATATGCTTGCGGTACGTCTGCTTGGAAAGCGCGGTGGTATCGCCCGCAGCCAGTGCTTTGACAGCGTCCAAATAGTCGAAATAGCCTTGATAGGCATCGTTAAGCGCCGACGGATAGGAAGTGAGGTGGTCGTAATCCGGATAGGATTTCCTTTGCCATACGACGTTGGCGGGCAGTTGGTGGTCGTCAAGATACCGGTAAACCATCTCCCGTGCGGGTTTCCATGCCTCCCACCGAGGCGATTGCCGCTCTTCTCCCGCATCGCTGAAAAAGAGATAGCATAGCCTGTTTTCGTCAAATTTGTAATTGCAGAACTGCTTGGCAAGCAGTAACTTGTCCTCGCCGAAGGTCAGATTGGGCGAGAGGAAGAAATAGTCCGTAAACGGATTGCCGTTCATGAGACATTGCAGCATAAAAGACGCCCCCAGCGAATGCCCGATGCCCAGACTGCGCTCCGTAGTCCGGTAATGGCTGCGGATATAGGGCATCAGTTCATATCGGACAAAGTTCATCAAATCCCCGGAATGTCCTCCACGCCCGTAGTGACTCCGGATGGTCGCGCTGTCATTGGGCAGAAAATCATCCTGACGGCTGTACCACATCATCTGCGGGCTGCATATACCCACTACAATGAACCATTTGGACTGGTTCTGGAACGAAGACATTGCGGCAGCCATGAAAAACTGCTCCATGGTCTGCGCGTCCGTAGTATAGACCACATCAAAGTCGGTGGCATCGAAATAACGGTAGAGCGGAGGCAGATAGACAAACACTTTCCGCTTGAAATCAAAGTACTCGGACTCCAGCATGAGGGTGTCGATGTGCCCCGTGATGTAGATGTCCTGTTCGGCAACCCTTTCGTCGCCGGTGTTCGCCAAGGCTCTGCACGGACAGAGCAGGAGAGCGATTGAAAAGAAAAATACAAGTCGTTTCATTGTAAACATATAATTAGCCGTTAATTTCGATGTCATTGTCTATGAGATATTCGCCTTTATAATTCCACAGATTGGAGTTGCACCGCTTCGGCGATTGCCCTCTTGGCGAACTATAAAGAAATTCTTTAGAGTTCGATTTTGTTCCAATTCTCAGGTCGCATAAATCATACATACTGCTGTTTGCCGCTACAAAAGTACTGCTTTTCAGCGGGATATGCAAATCAATAGTAGCATAACAAATCCTTACAATGCCACCGCCTGCAACTCGGCGAGGGCGGTGTAGTAATCGCGCTGGGCGGCGAGGGCTTGGGCGGTGGCGTCGTAGTAGATGGAGAGTTCCATCATATACTCAAGCATTGAGATTTGCCCTGCCTGCAGGGCTTGCAGGAGCAGGTCGGCACTGTTGGTCATCTGCAATGCGTCGTGGTAGCCCTGCCATGTCTTTTGCAGCCCCATGACGGCGGCATACTGCGTCCGCAAAGTGGAAAGGAAGAGTTGTTTCTGCTCGTCGGCACGCAGTTGCGCAGCCAGAGCCGACGCCTTGGCTTGGCGCACCCGGTGCGCGTTCTGCCACAGCGGCACCGACAGTCCGACGGACAACCCCTGGTAGTAATCGCCGGAAAGGCCCTCGGTCATATAGCCCACTTTCAGTTCCGGCAGCCACTCCGCCTTGCTCAGCCGCGCATCTGCGTTTGCCACCTCCACCTGCTGCCGGACATACTGCAACATCGGGCTTCGGTTCTCCGCCTCAGCATACCATGCCTCGAAGTCGGCAGGTGGCAGCACGGCAGCAAACACACTGTCGTTGAGCGCAATCGCCTCTCCGCCGTTGAGCGACGCCAACTGCTCAAGCAGGGTGTTCCTCTCGGTCATGAGGCGTTGATACTCGCCCTGCGCGGTAGCGAGATTGAGGCGCACCTTGTTGTATTCCAAGGCATTGGCATTGCCGGCGTCGAACTTCTGCTGATAGGCTTCCGCCAACGTCTGCGCGTGTACCAGCCGCTTGCCGTACTCGTGCAACATCGCATTGCAATAGACGATGTTGATACAGGTCTGTTGCGCCTGCAGCAACACCGCGGTGCGCTCCACCTTAAACCTGAGTTCGGCACTCAGGTCCTGCTGCTTCGCCAGACGCGCCTGATAGCCGAACACCTGGCTCAGCGGCAACGCCTGCGACACCGACACGTCCATACGCTGCCCCAGGGCATTGCTGCCCCAGAGATAGTTGAACTCTACCTCCGGATTGGAAGGCACTATACCCACATGGTTGGCTTCTTTCTCCGCCTCCACCTCTTGTTGCAAAGCACGAAGAGATGTGTTGTTCCGCTCTATCTCGGGCAGAATCGCTCCCCAGTCTTGCGCGTAGGAACAAGGAACAAAGAGCAAGGAACAAAGAATAAGGAGCAAGGAACAAGGAGCAAGGAACAAGGAGCAAGGAGTAAGGAATGATTTACGTATCTTCTTCATAGCCATATCTATTTATTGTCGTTGGTATGCGGGTGTTTCGCCTCGACCAACGAATACATTATCGGAATAATAAACCCATTCAGCAGCGTGGAGGAGAGCAGTCCGCAGAGAATCACTTTCGCCATCGGGCTCTGTATCTCGTTTCCGGGGAGGTCTCCGCCGAGTGCCAACGGGATAAGCGACAGCGCAGTGGTCAATGCGGTCATCAGTATCGGGTTCAATCGGTCAGCCGACCCGCGCATGATACGCTCATGCAATGCCACTCCCTCGTGCGAGAGGTCGTTGTAGCGTTCGATGAGCAACATTCCGTTGCGCGTGGCGATACCGAAAAGCGAGATAAATCCTATCAGGGCGGGAATACTCAGCACGCTTCCGTCCAACGCCACAGCCAACACGCCGCCCATCAGCGCCAAAGGCAGGTTGCACAATACCACCGCCGCCTGACGCATATCCTTGAATTGGAAGAACAGCAATAGGAATATCACTATCAACGCGCCCACCATCGCCAGCGCAATCGTCCGCGACGCTTTCTCCTCGCTCTCGAACTGACCGCCGTACTCGATATGGTAGCCCTCAGGCAGCGTAATCTGCTCGTTGATAATCTGTTGTATGTCGTTCACCGCGCCGCGCAGGTCGCCGTTGGTAACATTTGCCGAGACCACCAATTTCCGGCACACGTTCTCGCGGTTGATGGTGTTCGGTCCCATCGCCGACCGCACGTCTGCCAATGCCGACAGGGGTACAGCCGCCGTGGCGGTGGAGATACAGATGTCGCGTATGTCGTCCATCGTAGCCCGCTCTGCGGGGTTGAGGCGCACCACGAGGTCAAAGGCTTTGCTCCCCTCATACACTTGCGAGACCACACTTCCGCCCAACAGCACATCTATCTGCTCGCCGAACTCGGCAGGCGAGATACCATACCGCGCCAACATATCGCGGCGTGGTGTGATGAGCAACTGCGGGCGTTCCACCTGCTGCTCCACGTTCAAGTCCGCCACACCGTCCACACTCGCAATCGCCGTTTTTATCTGATTACCAATCTGATACATCTTGTTCAGGTCGGTTCCGAACACCTTGATGGCGATATTGGACTGCGTACCCGACAGCATGGCATCGATACGGTGGGAGATAGGTTGCCCGATCTCCAAGTTGATACCCGACAGCACGCTCATCTTTTGGCGTATCTCCGCCATCACCTCCTCTTTCGGGCGGTCTTTCAGCAGAAACGGCGCCTCTATCTCCGAAGTATTCACGCCCAACGCATGTTCGTCCAATTCGGCGCGTCCGGTCTTGCGTGCCACCGTTTTTATCTCCGGCACCGACAGCAATATCTCCTCTGCCTTGCGGCCTATGGCGTCCGATTCCTCCAACGATACCCCCGGCAGGGTGCTGACGTTGATAGTGAACGAGCCCTCGTTGAAGCCCGGCAGGAAACTGTGTCCGAAGAAGCAGAACGCCACCGCCGCTGCCACAAACAGCGAGAAAGTAACGCCCAACACCGTCTTCTTGTATGCCAACGCACCCGCCAACGCCTTTGTATAGACCTTGCGCAATCCTTGTACCAACCGCGGTTCACGGTCAGCGTGTCGCATAGCATGCTCCGTGCCGAGCAGGTAGGAACACAGCACCGGCGTCAGGGTGAGCGCGACCAATGTGGAGGCAAACAGCGACACGATAAACGCCACGCCGAGAGGTGCCAACATACGCCCCTCCATGCCCGAAAGCAAGAACAGCGGCACGAAACTGACCACGATAATAAAGGTCGAATTTATCACCGGCAGGCGCACCTCGCGCGAGGCATTGTACACCACTTCGCGCACCGACAATCGTTGCTCCCTAGGCAGCAAAGCATTCTGTCTGAGGTGTTTATATACGTTCTCCACATCCACTATCGCGTCGTCCACAAGCGAGCCAATCGCAATCGCCATACCGCCGATACTCATCGTGTTGATATTGAGTCCGAAGACACGCATAACTAGTATCGTGATGAGCAACGACATCGGTATCGAGACCAACGAGATGAGTGTCGTCCGCCCGTTCTGCAAGAAGATAAACAGCACCAATATAACAAACAGCGCACCCTCCCAGAGAGACTTCTTGATGTTGCCTATCGAGCCGTCGATAAAGTCCTTCTGGCGGAAGATATTGGTCGAAACCACCACGTCCTGAGGCAGTTGCGCCTTCAGTTCCTCTATCGCTTTGTCCAAATGCTCGGTCAGTTCGATGGTACTGGTGTTCGGCTGTTTGGTTACGGTCAGCAGCACGGCGGGTTTCCCCTCCACCGACGCCAAACCCAACTTGGGCGTTTGCGAACCTATCGCCACCGTAGCCACCTGCTCCAAACGTACCGTCCCGCCGTCGGTGGTAGGCACAGCCGCCTGCGCCAACAGGTCGAGGTCATTCGTCGAGAGCGCACCACGTATGATGTACTCGTTGCCATATTCGTACAGCACCCCACCCGACGCGTTTTGGTTCATACCGCGCACCGCCGCCATCAGGTCGTCTAACGCCACACGGTATGTGCGCATACGGTTTGGGTCTATCTGTATCTGATATTCGCGTATGTCGCCGCCCAGCACAGCCACCTGCGCCACACCGCCCGTGGAGAGCAGCCGCGGGCGTATCGTCCAATCGGCTATGGTGCGCAGTTGTTCCTGCGTGGTCAGAGAATCGGACGTCAGACCGATAATCAGCACCTCGCCGAGGATAGACGACTGCGGACCCAATATAGGTCTGCCCGCGTAGGCAGGCAACGACTCCGACACCGTCGCCAATTTCTCGCTCACTATCTGTCGGGCGCGGTAGATGTCCGTCCCCCAGTCGAACTCCACCCAAACGACGGAGAAACCGGTGGTGGACGACGAGCGCACGCGCCTGACATCTGTAGCACCGTTCACCGCCGTCTCTATCGGAAAAGTTACCAAGCGTTCCACCTCCTCGGGCGCCATACCCGTAGCCTCGGTCATCACCACCACGGTAGGCGCGTTCAGGTCGGGGAACACATCCACGTCCATCTCTTGCACGTTGTACAGCCCCGCGCACAGGATAATCAGTGCCGCCACCACGATGGCAAGTCGGTTCTTCAACGCAAAATCAATAATTTTATTCAGCATACACGAATACTTTTATTTCACTCAAAATACCACTTTCTTTCCTTTGTGGATATACACACCATGGCTCGGCGGTGCGGCGAATCGCCGTCCCGACAGGTCATACCACCCCTCGTCTGTTGCGTTGACAAGGGATGTTGTCAGACCGGTGGTCTGTCCCCGCTTGTGGCTGAACACCCAGCCCAGACGCACTGCGGAATAACTCTGAATACAGGTCATTTCGTGTGTCCAACCCGCTACGGTTTCATACCTAACCTCATCGCCCAGGCTCTCTAACTGAGTGATAAAAGTCTCAAGCGTTGTCCGTACATCGCTGCCCATTATCTTGTCTGCAAGCCCCATCACGGTATAGACGGGTGTTGTCGCCACATTCTCTGCGCTCATACCCTTCGGATTACCGGCACAGGGCATAGCCGCAGCAAAATAGCAGGGATAGAGAGAAAGCATTTTCCATGTTCCCGTTCCGCCCATGCTGCCACCGAAGATATAGATACGTGTCGTGTCTGCCGCCTCTTGCTGCACCACATAATCAAGCAAGCGTTTCACATCGCTTGCCATACCGCCCCAACCTTTGGTTCGGTTGCTGCACTGCGGCACTACAAAGACGGCAGGCATGGCTTGCTGCACGAGGTAGCGGGCAATCGAGTCTATCCCCGGTTCGCCCATCTGTGTCTCGTTGTCCGTGCCGCAACTGCTGCCGCCGTGCAGATAAATGACCAACATCGGTTTCTCGCCCTCTATCCGCATTTGCCGGTAAGACAGCACCAAGCCATCGCCCAACGGCAGTTGTTCTTTACTGAATGTCCGCTCGGTCTGTGCTGTAGCCCCAAGGCTCAACAGGCACATTAATACCAATACTATCTGTTTCATCATTCCAAAAATAAATCATCGTTTGCAAATTCTGCCCAATCATCCGAGGCATACACTATCTCCGCCGTTGCAGAACGGTTCTCGTATTGTTCCCAAGCAATGCCGATAGTAAGCACCAAAAGCACCGATGACACCATCGCCGTCATCCAGTAAGTGATTTTGCGTTTGGCAAGACTATAGTTGGTCTTCGCCGCCCCCACTGTTGATTGTGTGATTTGTGCTATCTCGTCGTAGGATAAGTCCTCGTGGTAGCGCAGGTTGAACACTGCTCGCTGTGTAGGCGGGAGACGCAGTACCGTTTGCTCTAATCGTGCCAATAGTTGGTGTGCGGGTTCGATTTCGGGTTCGGCATGCAGCGATTGCAGCATCGACTCGTCCACGCCGTCGATGGGTTCCGCCGGCTGTTCACCACGAAGCCACATATAAGCATAGTTGGTAGCGATACGATAGAGATATGCACGCTCGGAGGACTGCTCACGCAGTTCTCCGAGGTGGGTATAGACCTGTAGCCAAGTGTTTTGCAACACATCTTTAGCGTCTTCGCTGTTGCGTAGCATACGGCACAGGTAGCGATACAACGACTGATTATATGTCTTGACAAGTCGTTCTATCATCGTGTTTGCTTACCTTTTTGCAGTTGTTCTTTGCGCACTTGCTCGTCATCGTAGATTTGCTGTATCTGCGAAGGTGCGAGTACGGTACGTAATTTATTGTAGTATTCCTCGCGTATGTTGAGGATGGTGCGTTGGCGCTCAAAGCGGCTGCGTATGGCGGCTTCAATCTCGTCTTCGGTGGGCGTTGTTGTGGCTTTCTCCTTTTTGTACAGTAGTTTGACACCTTTCAGTTTTTTGCTATACTCCAAGTAGATATTGCGGAAATGCTCCGCTTGGTCGCCCGACAGGCCAAAATGCTCAATATATGCATTGGTCTGCTCTACCAATTGTTTTTCGCGAGCGCCTCGTCTTTGTTCCTTACTTTGATTGTCCTCTGCCACGATACTCATACTGAATACCAATACAAGCATCATAATAAAATAACGTTTCATACTTTTTGTTTTTAAGAGTTTAACTTGTTGTTTAGAAGTGCACTTCTATTTGTAAGATGCAATTAGAAACAAAAAGTTAAATCTCCAACGTATTTTTTCAATCCGAACTATCCCCTAATCCCTAATTCTTCATTCATAATTTCCCCTCTCTGTGCGCCAACCTCACGCCGACTACTACGGTACATACACGGTTGATTGTGCTAACCATATAATACCCTTGCAACACCTTTGCCGTATCACAAATATCGCCGTACTTTCTTGCAATACGCCTCATACGGTGCCCCGAAGGTTGCGCGGCAGTAGGGTTCCTCTTGGAGTATTTGCAAGTGGAGCATTACCACAGGGAACAGCGCAAAGACCAAATGCAGCAGGTTCGGAAACGCTATGAGCAGCCCGATATAGGTCAGGTCGAACCCCACAAAAGCGGGATTGCGACTGATGCGATAGATACCCGTTTGCACCAATTGCGTCTTATCTTTCTCGGGTATGCCTGCCCGCCAACTATCCGCCATCGTCAGCACGGCGGAAATGAAAAATACCACGCCCAATGCTGTGAGTATCAGTCCCGTCCATTGTAAGGCGGGGCAATCCCGCAACTGCGGAATCAATGTCCATTGCGGGAAGACAACGATACTCAGCACTTCCACCGGCACGACTAACAGCGTTGCCGCCCCCATCAGCCGCTCTATGCGCAGCACCCGCTTGGGCTTGCTGCCTACGCCGATTTGGTTGGTCTGTATGCCCTGTCTCCTTTGCACCGCTTTCTTGCCGAAATACGCGGCATAGAAGATACCCAACAGGGCAAAGGCAATTATCTTTGCTATCATCATTTGCATAGTTGCTATTCTTTTAGTTTCATTCGCAGTATCGGGGACAACTATCCCATATCTCCACTTCTATTTGTATTGCTGCATACTAAGCGAATCTCGTACTTGCACACATTTCAAACTATCATCAAAACAATAGAAATGTTCTTTCACAATATCTATATTTGTATTGTTTTCCGGTATGCACCTTTTGTCTATCAAATAATAATAAGTCGTATTTCCCTCTTCACGAAAAGTTGTTACCTCTATCCAATCATTAGTAGGAATAACATTGATTATTCTCTCCCTTACGAGGTAATCTTCACCATCTTGAGGCTCATTATTGCGAGCCGGTATCAAGTATATTCCGCCATAACATGCCCTCCCGCGCATATCAGTCCCAACAACAATAATTTGCTCCCCGCCATCCCTATCTACAAGATGGATATTCTTACCCAAAGGCTGTGAACCATTCATTTGAGGGCACACCCAATCTGTCACCCACCAAAACGCAAAGAACAATACTATCAGCAATAGCACTACAACAACCAATACTACCACACTTACGCATAGTATATACACAATCCGTTTTAATGTATTGATGGACTTGTTCATTTTGCATCTTCAAATACTATTTCCTCAAGACTCCGACACCATAATAATTTGCGTGGAAACCATGCACTTGGGGATTTATGTTAAATATAGCATTGTTCAGCATAATACAAGAATTTCTCACAGCACCCCCACCTAAATTCCAATCATAAGCAGTAGCATTACCATTGATAACCCTTACTGTTCGTTATCCCCTATTGAGTAGCATTATTCTATCTGTTTCTATTTCGCATATCCCATTCTTATTACTTTTTGCCTGCTTTGCGAGCACCGCTTCTTTCAAGAAGAGGTTGGGAGAGGTATAATACCCAACTGTCCACATTGTCGGTCAGGGTGTCGGGGTATGGCAGTTCGATACGCACATCGGGTGCGATACCCGCAGCACCGTTTTGTTGTCCGTCCCTCAAGAACACCGAAGACACCGTTGTCGGGTAGAATACTTGTATGCGACTGTTGGGCAGATGGAACGGGAACAGATTGCCCGTCTCTGCCGCCCCAGCGCTGTTCTCTTTGCCGTAGATAGTATATCGCTCGCGGTCGGTGTAGTTCCTTGCCACGCGCAGGATAGTCTCCGCCGAACTGGCGGTTTTGCGGTCGATAATAAACGAGATATGTATCCGTGCGTCGTGCGCAGGAATGGCTTCGTCCTCTTCATCGTCCTCCGCGCCCACCTGTAAGAACATCGGTGCGGGGTCCTCGTTGTTGGCTATCTGCGCCAACAACCAATCCTGCATGGCGGGACTATAACGGTTGGCATAGGTGTTGCGGAACCAATAGGTCTCGGGCATATTGGCTTGGTGGTCAATGAGCAAGGGCAGAAGCGGTATCCATATCATGTCGCTGCCACCGCTGTTGCCGCGCAAGTCGATAATCAGGTGCTTGCACCCGCTTTGCAGGAACGTCTCCACTGCCTGCGCCACCCATTCGTTGGTGGGGTTTTGCCCCGCACATGAGGGCACTCGCAGCAGCCATGTCTTTCTATTCACACGTTGCGACACCGCCTGCGGCGCATAGTTCATAAGGTGCTTATAATCAGGTGTGTCGCGGCGTTTATAGACCTGCCAAAACAGGTATTCGTCCACATAGAAATGCGCGTCGAACTGTGCATTGAACCAATATACATATTCGCAAGCGGCTTGCTTAATACCCCACTCGCCCCTGCCGATTTTTGCCCCGAAGGAGTCCTTCATCGCCTGATAGGGCGCACCATACCCTGCCTGCATAATCGCAGGGAACGCGGCATAGTTCGCTTCGGTATAAGCCACCAAGTAGGCATAATCCTGTTTGTTCCGCGCGATACTGTCCTGCTGTATGTAGGTTTCCGCTGTGGCGGTTGCGGCTATGCAAAACAATGCCACAATCACGCATACATTTCTATACAAAACTCTCCTCATTTTATATCTTTATTAACATCATATCGATAGTCTATCCTATAACTATCCTATAACCATCCTATGCTGTTTTGCCCGAGATTGAAGCGATGATGATATATAGATATTTTAATACTTACATTTACCACCTTTCGGAAATTTACCACCATTTTACGGGATAATTATTCCGGTGGAGGTGTAGGGTTCAACGTTGGTGGTGCGGACGATATAGATACCGCTATGGAGGGCGGAGAGGTCGATGTCCGTGCCGTAGGCGGTGAGCATGAGGCGACCTGCGGTGTCGTAAACGGCGACTGCGGTCGGAGTAGCGAAGAGCAATTGGCGGTTGCTGACTATCAGACCGTTGGCAACCTTGATAGAGGGCACGGCGGTGTCGTCGTATTGCAGGCGGGCATACGCCACACCACCGCCCGTGTAGCAGGTGAACCAGATACGGCGGTTGGGCTCATCGATGGCGATATGTGTTGCCTCGTTGAGCGGCAAGCCCGAGTTGGCAACGCTGTAGAGGTGCCAGTCCGTGCCGTCGAACTGCGTGACACCCTTGTCGTCACCGGTGGCAAGCCAGAGGTTGTTCAGCCCGTCCGCCTGTATGTCCCAAATGGTGTTGCTTGCCAGCGGGGAGTTGTCGACGGTGTAGGTCGTCGCCTGTCCGTTGCGCAGAACCGATAGCCCAAGACCGTATATATCGGGGTAGAGCCTATTGCGGCAGTTGAACCACACGACATCATTTTTGTCCACACATACGGAAGCCACATAGTCGGACGCGAGCCCGTTGGCTGTAGTGTAGGCGGTAAAGCGGGTGCCGTCGAAACAAAGCAGTCCGCTGCCAAAAGTGCCGCACCAGACACGGTTCCGGCTATCGAAATCAAGGCTGTATATATAGTTTGTAGGGAGGTTGGTGTTGGCAGTGGTGTAGGCAGTCCATTGCCCGTTGTCGCGGCAGAAGATTCCTTGCGTGGTGGCGAGCCAGAGGCGGTTGCGGCGGTCGAAACGCATCTGGCAGATGTAGGTGCCGGTGAACGGGTATTGGCTGTAGAGGTGCGCCGTGGTGTCGGTTGGGGTGATTTCGAGGAGGCACGTGTCGCTATTGTAGAATGGCTTGAGCCATATATTGCCTTGATTGTCAGCCACTATCTCATCGATTTGGCGCATAGGCAGCACCTCGGTTGTGCCGTCGGCGGGGTTGAAAGCGAAAGCACCCGTCAGGGTACCCGTCCAGAAACGTCCGCGGGCATCCACGCAGCCGCCCAACATAGCCGATTCGGGTACGGAAGGAAGGGTGAGGACGATGGGAGTGAGGGTGTTGTCCGTGAGCAAAAGCACTCCGTGTTGGCGGGTGCCAACGTAGATATTTGCGCCGTCGATGTCAAGGCATTGGAAGGAATCGTCGGCGTAAGGGATTGAGTATGTGGTGAATGTACGGCGGTCGTAGCGGCAAAGGTGGTAGAGGGTGCAGAACCAGATATTGCCCTGCGCGTCGAGTTGCACATCGACGACGGCATCCTCGGGGAGTAGAGTGTTGGCGGAGTTGTAGAGGGTCTGCGAGAGGTCGGTGTAGTGAAGCAGCCCCCGCGCAGTCGCCACCCAAAGGGAGTTGTCGGTGTCCACTGCGAGAGCGTTGGCATCGCCGTAGTTGTTGCACTTGCTGATGACCTCGCCCGCCGAGCGGTCAAGCATGCAGAGCGAGTACTGGCGGCGGTAGTCATAAACGGTGAACCATAGTTGGCGGTTGTGGTCAAGGGCGATGTCGGTAACGGTGCAGTGGTTGCTCAGGGGGTTGACGTCGTAGGTATTCAACACCTGCCCGTTGTGCATCTGATAGAGTGCCAGCAAGCCGCCTGCCCATACGGTGTCACCGTCGAAAGCCAGACTATGCATCCACTGACCGGTGCGGAACCCCGCCGAGGCTTCAGTGTAGTTGAGCCAGCCGTCGGGGGTGTGCTGCGAGATACCATAGAAACGGTTGGTTGCCCATAACTCGTTGTCATGCACGGCGATAGACAGCACATAGTTGTCGGGAAGTCCGCTTTGTGCATGGTCAATAGCGCGTTGCTCGCCGGTGTGCTTGTTGATTTGCACAATGCCGCCACCAATGGAGGAGGCAAAAAGATAATCGGCATCATGGGTGATGCAGGTGATAGTACTCTTGCTGTTGAGGTTCACCCAGTCAGTGAGACGCGTTTGGGCGTGGCTCAAGGTAAGGGTGAAGAGGGCAACAACCGCTATTATCCAACGTTTGCTTGGCATATTTGATTGTTTATTTATTGAGCCCCCTCCGTCTCCCCTTCAAAAAAAGGGTTTGGGGAGGTCTTTTTAATGGTTATGCGTATGTCCGGGAATGACCGTGGCACTGCCGGCGAGTTTGACTTGCAGGGCGGCTTTGGTAACGACCGTCTCGCCCGATTGCAGGCCGCTTCTAACCAAGACACGCTCGCCATTGCTCTGACCGAGAGTAACCTCGCGTTTCATATAGCAGTCCTCGTCCAAGCGGACATATATATAATAGAGTCCCTGCTCCTCCGTAACGGCAGACAAAGGCACGGACAACGCCTGCTGACGGTCAGACAAGAGCAGATAGACATCGGCATACGCGCCGGAGACCAAGCCCGCCTTGTTGTCGAAACTGAACACCACCGGCACATATCCCGTCTGCGTGTCCGACGTTCTGCCCACTGACAAGAGACGCCCGTTCAGGTCTGTCAGACGGTAGGTGGTCTCGCTGTAGGCAGGCACAAAATTTGCTCCGTGTATGCTGCCCAAACGGCTCCAATAGCGTTCAGGAACGTCCACCTGCAGGAGCAAATGCTGTGTCTGACTCACGCTGAACAACGCCTGTCCCGCCTCTACATAGTCGCCGTTGCCGAAACTCAACCCGCTCACATAGCCGTCTTGCGGGGCTTTTATCTCAATGCAACCATCGTCGGCTTTCTTGCCTTGTAGCGCCTCATATTGGGTCTTGGCAGTCTGATAGCGCAATGTAATCTGCTCCATCTCCTGCGCTGAAACTATCTGATTATCAATCAATCCCTGCGCACGCTCATACTCCTTGCGGGCTGCCTCATATTGGATACGCGCCGTCTCCACCGGGTCGCTCGCCGCCATTCCGGAGACCGAGATATGCGCCAACACCTCACCGCGACGCACAGCCGAACCCTCGTTGAGCGTACGTTGCAACTTGATGACACCGTTCATCGCTGCCACCACCGACTGCATTTTGTTGGTCGGCGTCGCCAACCGTCCCGACACTTTCACTGCCTCCTCAAAGGGCGCAGCCACTATCGTCTCCGTCTCCAACCCCACAGCCGCAGCCTTTTCGGGTGAGAACACTATCTCTCCCGCCCGGTGCTCATGATGTTCCGCCGCCTCGTGGTCGTGATGGTCGTGGTCATGATGATGTTCATGGTGATTTCCGCTGCACGCGGTCAGTGCTACCACCATGTATAAGCCCAATAAAAAATAGTACCTTTGCATAGCATATATTTTTTCAAATTATGCTGCAAAGGTACTATCTTTTTCCTGCAACCGGGTTGCAATAATCCGTATCGGCTACATCTTCAGCAGTTGTTTGGCAAAAGCGGAAATGTCAATGCCATCAAAAGTGCCACTGGTCATCATCAGCAGAGCGGTATTTTTATAATCCATACTCTGCAAGCGTGCCTGCATGGCTTGGCTGTCGGTGAAGACCTCCACGTTGGACGAACCAAACGCTTGGCGCACCTCCTGCGCCGTGATAGGCGTAAGTTGCTTATGCTCAATCACTTTCGGATTGAAATACACCAATGCCACATCCGCCTCCTGCATACACCCGTTGTACTGCGGCAGGAAATCCGCCATCAGCGAACTAAAGGTATGCAACTCCATACAAGCCACCAGTTTCTTATCGGGGTAGTGTTCGCGCACGGCATTGATAGTTGCCCTGAGTTTGCTGGGGGAATGGGCAAAATCTTTGTATGCTACGGCATCGTCGGTCTCGCATATTTTCTCCAAGCGGTTGCTTGCCCCGGTGAACGTGCTGATAACGCGATAGAAATCTTCCGCTTTCACACCAATCCGTTGGCACGCCAGACACGCCGCCTGCAGATTCTGCATATTGTGCCGCCCGAAGACCTGCATCGGTACATCGCCCCCATAAGCATTGTATGGTACACACGATATATCCTGCCGCGCCCCGACGGCTATCGTTTGCAGATTCTCATCGTTTTGGTAGTAGATGAATGTGCCACAGGGTTCTATCGTATCCACAAACTTGCGGAAGGTCTCCACATACTGCGGAAAAGAGGGAAAGACATTGATATGATCCCATGCAATACCCGTTAGTATGGCTATATGCGGATGATACCAGAGAAACTTGGAACGCAAATCAAGAGGCGAAGTAAGGTACTCATCCCCCTCGAAGACCGCATATTTGGCTGTATCGCTCAAGCGTACCATACGCTCAAAGCCCTCGATCTGTGCGCCCACCATATAGTCTGTTTCGATACCGAGATGCTGCAAGACATAGAGAATCATAGAAGTAGTTGTGGTCTTTCCATGACTGCCCCCCACCACGATACGAATCTTATCCTTGGTCTGCTCATAAAGGTACTCAGGGAATGAATAGATCTTCAGCCCCAGTTCGCGTGCACGCACCAATTCAGGATTGTCCTCCCGCGCATGCATACCGAGTATGACGGCATCTATATCCGGCGTAATCATCTCGGGGTGCCATCCCATCTCTTTCGGAAGCAGTCCTGTTTCACGCAGATGCGTCCGTGCAGGGTCAAAAATCTCATCGTCGGACCCCGTAACCACATATCCGGGTTTGCTCGCTACAGCCATAGCGAGATTGTGCATTGCCGCACCACCGATTGCAATAAAATGTATTCTCATCTCTTATATCCAATAACATACTGCCAACAGTATGATTCCTATTATATACATTATTCCCCTTGCCGCCGATTCCCGTTGGCGGAAAAACAACACCCACAGCCCCGCAAAGAGCAACTGAACCATAGGGAAGAACGAAGCGCAACCAACCGTAGTACGCATGGGAAACAATACCAATCCGCTCGCAACAATAAAAAACAGCGTAAAGAGCAAAAGCCAGTTCTGCTGCCCCGTACTATCCCTATCCGTTCTCAGCAGCGAAGCCACAAACAACACAACACCTATCCCTATCAGCAAGCACTCTTCGACAGCCTCCGACAGCGGCAAAACAGAAAACAGCCATGCACGCTCGAATATCCGGCTATATGCGTTCTCTATCCAGCCCAAATGCCATACCAACAGGAAATAAATGGCAAATACCACCGCCCCTATCAACGTGGCTAACCAGACGCGCAGACCAAAAGAATGTAATAAGATATATGCTATCCACACAACAGGAATCAACCACACCATATCCGGCAACACCAACGACGCGCCCAACAAAAGCAATGTTGCGACAAAAGCACTCTCGGTAGGTTCTTCCTCACGAAACGCTTTGCGCAGCAACAGCAACAACAACAGCATACACACCACTGCCGTCTGCCCTTGCCAACAGACATGATAAACCGGAAAAACCGTCACGGACAACAGATATATGAACAACGGCAATCCGTCTCTGTCGCGTGTCAGCCTTGCGCACACTATCAGATACCAGAACAACGCCCCGTTCACTACCGCAAGCAACAGCGTAGGTAATACCTGCCGCCAATCGGCAATGAAGAAAGAAGGTATCCAACCGCACAGCACCACCACCGACAGCACCAAGGCTACCGGCAACGACATACGCGTGATACGAGATAGAAATTTCATACAGAGACGGGCTTTCTAAAAACACCGCAAAGGTATACAAAAAAACTCATATACACAAGCCCGTTTCCGTTATCATCTACAAGACATACACGAATGATACACAAGATATATAGGAAGGATGACGCTGTTTCTGCTATTCTGTTTTGTATCTAAAAAAGGCACAAAAATGCTCCTGCTATTGCGTATCTCGCAAATAAGGCGTACCTTTGCAAATGAGTTGCGCAGGTAGAACCGCACAACAGACATAAGAGAAAAAGACGTTTACTTCGTCGCAATCTGATCATTTGAAACGTAGGAACTTTCAAGCATACTTTTCGGAGAGCGGTACCAGTGGACGTTTACGGAGTGTATATACCTCCGCCGCACGACAAAGGGGTCTTCCCTTGTCGTGTATGGCGTATATATACCTGCGTGGACGCTATATACCGAACTTGAAAGTATGGGTTTCCTACGACCTCAAATGATAAGTTCGATAGGTATAGTTGCCCACGTTTTTTGTATCCGTATGGGTCGCCAAGGGCAAGGGCGACCACTTGATAACAGACCATTATGCCCACACTCCATTGGATAGGCAAAGAGAAAGTACAGAAACATCACAACGACTTACTACCGCGTCCTGATAGATAAGAGTATTGCTGTGTTATTGCGTC
>OQVT01000451.1_pt1 | contig 22777 bp, 15 predicted proteins | sample 1691561 | NCBI WGS metagenome assembly OQVT01 (sample SAMN03418260, study PRJEB22391) | human gut metagenome | biome: human-gut; feature: organic feature; material: feces | host: Homo sapiens | place: Tanzania | collected 2013-01 | reverse complement strand
TACCGATCTTGGTAGAAACCTTAGAACCACCCATGATAGCTGTGAATGGGCGCTTAATGTTGCCGAGTACAGCGTCAACAGCCTTTACCTCTTTCTCCATCAAGAAACCGAGCATTTTGTGGTCCTTGTCGAAGCTGTCGGCGATGACAGCAGTAGAAGCGTGCTTGCGGTGAGCAGTACCGAAGGCATCCATTACATATACATCAGCATAAGAAGCCAACTTGGCAGCGAACTTCTTCTGACGTTCCTTCATCTCAGCCTTGGCAGCATCGTACTCAGGAGTACCCTTCTCAACGCCTACTGGCTTGCCTTCCTCTTCAGGATAGAAGCGAAGGTTCTCGAGCAGGAGAGCCTCACCTGGCTTCAGCGCAGCAGCCTCTGCATCAGCATTGCCGCAATCTTTAGCAAACTTCACCTCAACGCCGAGAGCGTCGGATACGTTCTTTACAATCTGTGAAAGAGAAAGCTCTGGCTTAACTTTGCCCTTTGGCTTACCCATATGGCTCATCATGATAAGAGCACCACCATCGGCCAGCACCTTCTTCAATGTAGGAAGGGCACCGCGGATACGAGTGTCGTCTGTTACATTACCATTTTCATCCAATGGCACGTTGAAATCAACGCGTACGATTGCCTTGTGACCGGCAAAGTTAAAATCTTCGATTTTCATTTTACCTAACGTTTTTATTATTAGTTATTTAATTTCTCTCTATATTATGAATAGAATGTTCTTTGTTGTAATCTGTCTCGTTCGTTCTGTCTGTTTATTGTTCTCCATGACAATGATGAACAGGACTTGTGTTTTAGACTTTGTGCCAACTGTCGTGGGTGTTGCCTTTTAGGCGTTTTACTCATTTGAAGTCGGCTCTGCTGAAACTGTAGGCAAAGGTATGAAAAATAACTGAATGTTGCAAATTTTGGTGTTCTTTTAAGGATTTTTTTTATCAAAGAGGCTGGTAATGTAATATCGGCTTTGCAAAATGTATCCTTTTGATGTGAAAGTGTGGCGAATATTTGGCGAAAGTGAAAAAATAATGTACCTTTGTCCTTGATTTTAATACTCATCAGAATATGGCAAAAGACAAGATAGCTTATGTTTGCAGCAACTGTGGTCAGGAGTCGTCGAAATGGATAGGCAAGTGCCCGAGTTGTGGACAATGGAATACGTTCAAGGAGATTCGTATAGCCAATGATACGGGCTCCCAGGCTGCCCGCAACGCTGGCATGAGCATGCGGCATGGAGGTGCTGCCACGATGTTTGGCGGCAATCACAGCGATGGGGGAGCAAGGCCTGTACGTCTGCGCGATATTTCTGCTCATGATGAGCCGCGCATTGATATGCACGATGGTGAGCTGAACCGTGTGCTGGGTGGAGGACTGGTTCCTGGCAGTATCACGCTCCTGGGCGGTGAGCCGGGCATCGGAAAGAGTACACTCACACTTCAGACCATTCTTCATCTGCCCGACATGAAAGTGATGTATGTGAGCGGCGAGGAGAGTGCCCATCAGATTAAACTGCGTGCTGACCGACTGGCTTCTGCATCGGTGGGCGATGAGAGTGCTGATGGCAGGGCCTCGCTCGACAATGTGTCTATTCTTTGCGAGACATCGTTGGAGAAAATCTTCACGCATATACAGGAACAGGCTCCCGGACTGGTGGTAATAGACTCCATACAGACGATTGCCACCGACGAGGTGGAGAGCTCGCCAGGCAGTATCTCACAGGTGCGTGAGTGCGCAGCTGCCTTGTTGAGGTTTGCCAAGACCAGCGGCATTCCTGTCATCCTTATCGGACATATAAATAAGGAGGGAACCTTGGCCGGACCGAAGATTCTGGAACATATTGTCGACACGGTGGTTCAGTTTGAGGGCGACCAGCATTATATGTATCGCATCCTGCGAAGTATCAAAAACCGATTCGGAAGTACCTCAGAGTTAGGTATCTACGAGATGCAGCAGGGTGGACTCCGACAGGTGAGCAATCCTTCGGAGCTCTTGCTTACCGACGATCATGACGGTTTGTCGGGAGTGGCAATCAGCAGTGCCATCGAGGGCGTCCGTCCTTTCCTGGTCGAGACACAGGCGCTTGTATCTACCGCAGCCTATGGCACACCACAGCGCTCGGCTACGGGCTTCGACCAGCGTCGGCTCAACATGCTCTTGGCTGTGCTCGAGAAGAGGGTAGGCTTCAAACTGATGCAGAAGGACGTGTTCCTGAACATAGCAGGCGGACTGCGTGTCACAGACCTGGCGATGGATCTCAGTGTGATAGCCGCCGTATTGAGCAGTAATGTGGACACGCCTATCGAGGCAGGCTGGTGTATGGCTGGCGAAGTAGGTTTGAGTGGTGAGGTTCGTCCGGTGAGCCGCATCGAGCAGCGCATCGCCGAAGCCGAGAAGTTGGGCTTTCATGACATCATCATTCCCCGTTACAACTATCATTCGCTCGACAGGTCGAAGTACAGCATCACCATCCATCCTGTGAGGAAGGTGGAAGAGGCGCTCCGCTGTCTGTTCGGATAAGTGTGCACGGAGATTTCGTGGATTACGCAGATTTTGCTAATATTGCATTGCAATATGATTTTATAAATAATAAATTCAAATACAAAATGAAGGATTCTGTAATCATTGTGAGCGGCGGTATGGACAGTATCACGCTGCTCTACGATAAAAAAGACGAGATAGCCTTGGGTATCAGTTTCAACTATGGCAGCAACCATAACGAGCGTGAGATTCCTTATGCCAAGATGCACTGTGAGCGTTTGGGCATCAAGCACATCACCATCGACTTGGGTTTCATGCATCAGTATTTCAAGAGCTCGCTCTTAGAAGGCGCCGATGCTATTCCTGAAGGACATTATGCCGACGAGAACATGAAGTCGACGGTGGTGCCTTTCCGCAACGGCATCATGCTGAGCATTGCCATCGGCATAGCTGAGAGCAACAACCTGAAGAAGGTGTTGATAGCCAATCATGGAGGCGACCACACTATTTATCCCGACTGCCGTCCGGAGTTTATCTCTGCCATTGACCGGGCTGCCCAGGCAGGAACCTTTGTCGATGTGCACGTGTCAGCTCCTTATACCAACATCACCAAGGCGGACATTGCCCGTATAGGCAAGCGATTGGGAATAGACTACTCTGAGACCTGGAGTTGCTATAAGGGTGGCGAGAAGCATTGCGGAAAGTGCGGTACGTGTGTAGAGCGCAAGGAGGCTCTTGCCGAAGCCGGCATCGAGGATAAGACCGAGTATCTGGAATAAAAAAATGAAGTTAGCTTCCATGACGAGTGAAGCTAACTTCATTTTGTTTTAATATCCCTTTGTTTTTATATCCTTTTGTTTTTATATCCCTTTTTGTTTGTCTTGCCTTTTAAGCAGAGTGAGGATAGAGAGATTTATCAGTCTTTCGATACAGCCTGCAGGCGTGCGATGTATTTGCCCAGGATGTCGAACTCGATGTTGACAACGGTTCCCACTTCTATGTTGCAGAAGTTGGTGTGGTCGTGAGTATAGGGAATGATAGCCACGGTGAAGGTGTTGTCGGTAGGCTCACAGACAGTGAGCGACACACCATTGACAGTGACCGAACCCTTGTCGACAGTGAAGTAGCCCTTGCGAGCCATCTCGCGGTCGAGTCTGTATTCGAAAGTATAGTAGGTGGAACCATCAGCATCACGTTTGTTAATACAGGTGGCAGTCTGGTCTACGTGTCCCTGTACGATGTGTCCGTCGAGCCTGCCGTTGAGCATCATAGAACGTTCCACATTCACCTTGTCTCCCTCTTTCAGCAGTCCGAGGTTGGAACGGTCGAGTGTTTCCTTCATGGCTGTAACTGTATAGGTGTTTCCTTCTAAAGCCACGACCGTGAGGCATACTCCATTGTGCGCCACACTCTGGTCGATACTCAACTCGCCAGCAAACGAGCATTCCAGTGTAAGGTCGATATTCTCCTTGTCCCTTTTCACAGCCACGACAGTAGCCATGTTTTCTATGATTCCGCTAAACATGATGTGATATTCGAATGAATTTAAAATGTTGATGAATGTTTTCTATGATGTAGAATATTGTTCAAAGAATGATGAGAGTATTCAATGACAAAGTTCTAAGAATAAAAGAAAAGGGTCGCCCGATGATGTGATGAAACTCCGAACTTAGCAATAAGTTTGAGAGCCCCCCGCTTTTGTAATCCACCGGCTTTGCAGCTTCACCGAACGAAGTCCGGCTTATTGTGGCCCGCCATAGGCAAGAGAAGTCTTCTCGGTTTCATAATTTGTAATGTGATGAGTATCCCAATCTAACCGAAACGACCCTTATGTATTTGCAAAGATACTGCTTTCTTCTGATGCAGCCAAATTTTTTGGCATTTTTTTACAGCATTCTTTCTGCTTGTTCTTCTTTTTTTTACAGCATTCCCTTCGATGAAGGCAGTTCGAAGTGATAGATATCTCGCTTCACTGCCATCTTGAGTGATCGTGCGAGTGCCTTGAAGATACCTTCTATCTTGTGGTGTTCGTTCTCGCCTTCTGCCTTGATGTTGAGGTTCATCTTGGCAGCATCGCTCAGACTCTTGAAGAAGTGCTTGAACATCTCGGTGGGCATTTCGCCTACTTTCTCGCGATGGAACTCAGCGTCCCAAACGAGCCAGGGGCGTCCACCAAAGTCGAGAGCCACCTGGCACAGGCAGTCGTCCATAGGCAGACAGTAGCCATATCTCTCGATGCCTCTCTTGTTGCCCAATGCCTGAAGCAGACATTCGCCCAGTGCGATGCCTGTATCTTCGATGGTGTGGTGCTCATCCACGTAGAGGTCACCCTTGGTGTGGATGGTGAGGTCCATCATTCCGTGCTTTCCTATCTGCTCCAACATGTGGTCGAAGAAGCCCAGTCCTGTGGAGATGTCGCAGTGGCCCGAACCGTCGAGGTTCACCTTTATATATATGTCGGTCTCCTTGGTAGTGCGTTTTACCTCGGCGATGCGGTCGCCGGCAAAGAGAATTTCGGCTATCTTGTCCCAGTCCATGCCGTCTTTGCCCAGTATCAGACTTTTGCATCCCAGGTTCTCGGCCAGTTGAGCGTCGGTTTCACGGTCGCCGATGACATAGCTGTTGGCCAAGTCGTATTCTGGATTGTCAATATAGTGGGTCAGCATGCCGGTGCCAGGCTTTCTCATGGGCGAGTTGTCCTCGGGAAAATGGCGGTCTATCAGCTGCTCCTCGAAGTGGATTCCCTCACTTTCCAGTGTCTGGATGATGAAGTTGTGCACAGGCCAGAAAGTGTTTTCCGGGAAGGAGTCGGTGCCTAATCCGTCCTGGTTGCTCACCATGACGAACTGATAGTCTGTGTGTTGGGCAATGAAACTGAGGTTTCTCATCACGCCCTTGGTGAAGACAAGCTTCTCGAAGCTGTCAATCTGTTCATCTTCCGGCTCCTGAATCAAGGTTCCGTCGCGGTCGATGAATAGCAGTCTGGTTTGTTTCATGTCTATGTCTTTTTTATGTTGAATGATTTTTAGCATTTAGCATTTAGCATTTAGCATTTCAGTTTTCTTCATTTCGTCGTTCTCTATACTGCCATAGAGATAGATGTACGAGATAAACAACCAGTGCAGGATGTATGCGAAGACGAACAGCAGGAGAGCTGTCACGACGATGAAGAGGAAGGTGAAGTAGGAGGGCGTTCCTACCGGGTCGCCTTCGAGAGTGCCCATCTGTGCCGATACCTGTGCGCCTATCAGGATGGCGAGAGGAATGTAGATCAGGATACCTGCCACCAGGATGACAAGACAGCCCAGGAAACCCATCTTGAAAATGGAACCCATGTGGCGGAATCCGCACTTGAATGATTTCCAGGGGCGTAATTTCTCACCCTTTTCCTGCAACATGTATTTGGGAGTGAGATAGGCGAAAGGCAGACTCACCGCCATGCAGAGGGCGGTGGCAGCGACGATGGCGAGTGCAAAGAGCACGATGATGAGGAGCGAGGGCGAGCCTGCTGCCGAATCTGCCGTAGCAGCCGAGCCTGAGGCTGTGAGAAATGCCGTAAGGTAAAAGCAAGTTAGGGTAAACGTTGCGGCGAATGTGACGACGAAACTGACAACAGCCGAAGCGAGATAAATCGTAGTAAACCGCTTCAACATTCTGCCAAAAGGCTTGTCGGTCAGCCAGCGCCATGCTGCTGCTCCCATGAGGAAAGCCGCCACTATGACACCCAAGTAAACGACCGTCTGCAGGCAGAACGACAGCATCATGTTTTCCTCGCCCCAGTCGTGAAGCATCTTGTTGGGTGTGCGCAGGTAAACCATAAATGCTACCATGAATGCATAGATCATAAAAGCCCACCATGTACTTTTCAGCAGGTTCTTCACATTGTCAGTCATCAGACTGTAAGCTTCTTTCATGCAGGCAGTTACACTGCGATGCTTTATCAAATCATTTATCTTCATAGTTTCATTGAATGCTTAGTGTTTAATGTTTAATGTTTAGTGTTTAATTGTGGGATAACAACCTTTCTGCACATTAAACACTAAACATAAGTTTCATCTCCTTCCTTGTCTTCTGAATTCCGAGCAGGTGATGGCCGTGGCTATTGCTACGTTCAGACTGTCGGCAGTAGGTCTTTCTGGAGGGAAGTTGGGGATGAGCAGCCTGCGGTTCACCCTCTGGGTGAGTTCGGGCGAGATGCCTTTTCCCTCGTTTCCCATGACGATGAATCCACGGTTGTCGAGCTGTTGTGCATAGATGTCCTCACCGTCGAGCAGGGTACCGTAGACAGGCACGTCGGCAGGCAGCGAGGCGAACAGCGCCATCAGGTCGCCATACAGGACCTTCACTCTGGCGATGCTTCCCATCGTGGCTTGCACCACCTTGGGATTATACACATCGGCAGTTTCGGGCGAACAGTAAATGTTCTCTATGCCAAACCAGTCGGCGATGCGGATGATGGTTCCCAGGTTGCCCGGGTCCTGCACTCCGTCGAGGGCGAGGTTCAGACAGTTGAAGTCGATGTTGGCAGAAGCGAAGTCTCTGTTGTCCCTTTGGTCAAAGACGGCGAGCACCTGTTGCGGATGCTGCAGGAAGCTCACCTTTCTGAGTTCCTCCTCGCTTACCGTGACCACTTCCGTCCTTGGGTCAATGCTTTTGTCTTTGAGCCATTCTTCGGTAGCCACAATAAGCGATGCAGGCTGCAGTACTAAGAGGTCGTCCACCACCTTGTGTCCTTCAGCCACGAACTTACCTTCCTTGTTGCGGTTTTTCTTCAGTTCGAGCGACTTGATATATTTTATCTTGTTCTTGCTGATCATCGTTGTATTTCTTTCTCCTGAATTTTTGGGAGTTTCTTCTTTTTATCCTTTGGGCCGCATGGTGATTTTTTCAAAGGCGAATCTCAGCCCTCTCTCACCATAGCTCACCTTTCCACAAAGGCAGAATCCCATAGACGAGAGCAGGCTCACCATGGGAAGGTTGTCGTAGTTGGTGTCCACCTTGATGCTGGGCACGTGCTCCACTTCGCACAGGCTGCACACCTTGTTGATGAAAATGCGTGCGTATCCCTCTCTCTGCAGTTTGGGCAGGGTTGCGAACCGGTGTATGACGTAATAGTTGCTGTTGGTGAGCCATTTTCCTTCGAGAAACTCGTAGGCAGGTTCTCCGTTCAGCACCACCGCTCCGTAAACGGCTATCTGGTCGTTCACGGTGAGCACATAGGCATTGCCGTTGTTGATGTCTGCCAGGATGTCCTTGTAGGCAGGATATTGCTCTGTCCACTGGTGACGTCCCGACTTGATCATCTGTTCTCTGGCTTCGTTGATGACCGTCCAGCAACCGTCAAAGTCTTTCATGAAAGCTGGTCTAAAATCAATCTTCATGCTGTTTCTTTTTGTTGCGTATTATGTTGTGTTTAACTTCCGAACTTGCTGAAGTTCAGTTGCGTATTTATGTAATTTTTCTGCTGTGTGTCGACTTAATCCACGAGGCATTTGTCCAATTCCTTGCAGATGGCCTCTTTCTGCAGATGCTGACCGATGAATACGATCTTGATCATTCTGTCGCCCACCTTGTCGTCCCATTCCTTTCTGAGCTGTTCCTCACGTGCCAGCAGCTCGTCGAGTTGGTCTTTAGGCATGGTGGCTATCCATTGTCCAGCCTGCTTCACGGTCTTCTGTTTTCCAGCCTGTTCGAACACGTAGCACATGTCTCTCTCGTCGGCAAAGTAGCAGATTCCCTTGGCTCTTACCACGTCGCGTGGCCATTTGCGTGCCACGAAGTCGTCGAAGAGTCCCAGGTCGAAAGGCTTGCGGCTGTAGTACACGAAGGTGCCGATGCCGTATTCCTCAGCCTCTCCCTCATCGTCGTGGTGATGATGATGATGGTCGTGATCGTGATGATGATGATGATGCTCGTGTTCATCATGCTCGTGCTCATCGTCGTCATCGTCATCATCATGATCGTCGTGATCGTGATGATCTTCGTTGCGTTCTGCCTCAATCTCCTGGATCCATCCAGCCGATGTGGCCACGGTTTCCCAGTCAAACTTACGTGTGTTGACAATCTTGTCGAGGTCTACGTCGCCGTAGTTGCACTCGAAGATTTCAGCCTTTGGCTGTATGGCTTTGATGATGTGCTTCAGTTTGTCGAGGTCTTTGGGTTCCACCTCAGCAGCCTTGTTGAGCAGGATGATGTTGCAGAACTCTATCTGCTGGATGACGAGCGACGCCAGATCTTCCTCGTCGATGTTGTCCTTCATCAGGTCGTCGCCGCCTGCAAACTCGTCTTTCATTCTCAGAGCGTCCACAACGGTAACGATGCTGTCGAGTCTCAGCACTCCGTTCTTGACGTATTGTGGTCCGAGTGTAGGAATCGAGCAGATGGTCTGTGCAATAGGCGCAGGCTCGCAGATGCCGCTTGCCTCAATGACGATGTAGTCGAACTTCTGCATGTCGACGATTTCCTTGAGCTGTTCCACGAGGTCCATCTTCAGCGTACAGCAGATGCATCCGTTTTGCAGAGCCACGAGCGAGTCGTCTTTCTTTCCTACCACGCCTCCTTGTTCTATGAGGGCAGCATCGATGTTCACCTCGCCGATATCGTTGACGATGACTGCAAACTTGATGCCTTTCTGGTTAGCCAAAATCTTGTTGAGTAGTGTTGTCTTTCCACTGCCTAAATAGCCTGTAAGCAACAGGACTGGAATTTCTTTTCTACTGTTCATAGTTTTATTTATTTTACTCGAGTTTTACTTTCTGTAGTTGTCGAGTCCCTTATTCAGGAACTCAAGATATGCGTTGACGTCTTCCTTGAAGCTGAAAGCTGCGGTGAGCGGATTGCCGTCGTTGTCGACAGCCACGTAGAAGGGCTGAGCGTTGGCACCAAACTTGCTTGCCTGCAGATAGCTCCACTTGTCGCCGATGGTTCGCAGGGTGCGCTTCTCGCCGTTGAAAGTCACTTCCATAGGCTGTGGCAAAGGTGTCTTGTCGTCCACATAGAGCGAGATGAGCACGTAGTCTTTGGTCAGTTTGTCAGCCACGTTGGCGTCGGTCCATACCGAAGCTTCCATCTTGCGGCAGTTCACGCAGCCGAATCCTGTGAAGTCTATCAGCACGGGTTTGCCCTGAGCCTTGGCAGCAGCCATTCCCATCTCGTAGTCCTTGTAGGCAGGCTCTACGGTCTTAGTGTTCAGATTGAAGTCCTGTGTGTTGATAGGAGGAGCGAAGGCACTTACCGCCTTGCAGGGAGCGCCCCAGAGTCCTGGAATCATATACACGGCGAAGGCCAGCGAGCACAGACCCAGCATGATGCAGGGCACGGGCATAGGCTTGTCTATCTCGCCTCCGATGGCGTCCACCTGGAACTTCAACTTACCGATGAGGTAGAGACCCAGGGCGCCGAAGATGACTATCCAGAGCGACAGGAACACCTCTCGGTCCAAGATGTGCCAGCCGTAAGCCAGGTCGGCTACAGAGAGGAACTTCAGCGAGAACGCCAGTTCGACGAATCCCAGTACGATCTTGATGGTTTCCATCCATGAGCCAGACTTTGGAGCCGACTTAAGCCATGATGGGAAGAGTGCGAAGAGGGTGAAGGGCAGGGCGAGTGCCAGGGCGAATCCCAGCATGCCCACGGTAGGAGCCAGCCAGTCGCCCGATGTCACCGTCTGAACCAACAGCAGTCCGATGATAGGTGCAGTGCACGAGAAAGACACCAGTACGAGCGTGAAGGCCATGAGGAAGATGGATATCAGTCCAGTGGTGCTCGATGCCTTGTTGTCTACGGCGTTGCCCCAGCGGTCGGGCAGTTTGATTTCAAACCATCCGAAGAATGAGAAGGCGAACACAGCCAAGAGTACGAAGAGAATGATGTTGAATACGGCACTTGTAGACAGGGCGTTGAGTGTGCTTGGACCTGCGATGGCTGTGACGGCGAGACCCAGAGTCAGATAGATAACCACGATGCTGAGTCCGTAAGTGCAGGCATCGCGAACGCCCTTCTTCTTGTCGTTCTTGGCACGTTTCAGGAAGAAACTCACCGTCATGGGAATGATAGGCCAGATGCAAGGCATCACCAGCGCGAGGAGTCCGCCCACCAGTCCCATCAGGAAGATATAGATGAGTGAGTGGTTGGCTATGTCGTTGGCGCCTCCAAACGCCTGCAGCTCTTTCACTACGGGCTGCCACAGCGCCTTGGTGTCGAGCTGTTCGGCAGCTTGAGCCAGGGCTGCGCTGTCCAAGGTGTTCTGCTGTGCGGTGTCGGTCAAGGCATCCTGCATCATGGCGATAGAGTCGGCTTTGGCCTTGGCTGCCATTGCAGCGTCCTGCTTGTTGTCGGTCTTGGCTTCCAGAGCAGCCTTGCTGTCTATGGCAGGCGCCTTGCCTGTGTGCTTGAAGTTGACCTCTGAAGGAGGCAGACAGCTCTGGTCGTTGCAGGCTCCGTATTCTAAGTATGCGTCGATAACGTACTGAGCAGCAGTGAATTTTACCTTCTGCACGAAAGTGGCGCTTCCTTCGAAGAAACGCAGCTTCATGCCGAACATATTGTCGTATTTCGACACCTCGTTGCCTCGTGCCTGCAGTTTGCCGACGAGTTCTACGCCTTCCATTTTGTTGACGTTGAAGGTTGCCGAGATAGGTCCGTCGCTTCCCAAACCTGTAGAGTAGACGTGCCATCCTGGTTGAATCTTTCCGCTGAATACAATCTCTGCAACTGCTGTCCCGTTAGTTTTCAACTGACTGGTAAATTTTACAGGGCTAAGCAGTTGTGCCTGTGCAATAACTGCGAACAGCAGTAATTGCAGCGTAAATAACATTTTTTTCATCCTAATCTTTATCTTTTTTATATTTGAGTGCAAAGTTACTAATTTTAATTGAAATAGTAACCATTTAGGGCGATTTTTTGTTATGAAGATAAAGGGGAAGAAGAGGCTGGAATATTTTATTTTTGTCAGGAATGCTTCTCAAATTCTTGACTTAAAAATTATTGGCTCGAATCAAATATCTCATTCAGAATAATTCTTGAGTTAGGATAGCCTTTATTTTAACTCCATTGAATTCTCCTTGACTTCAGAGAATGCTCTCGTAAATCTTGTCGAATTCCTGTCTTAGCAGCGCTTTGTCCTCGATGATGTCGCGCAGCATTTTCAGTTCCTTCTCGTTGGGCGAGTTGGGAATCCAGAGTTTGATGTATCCATGTACTGAGTACTTCTCGTCCATGTGGTGGGCGAAGAGTTCCCATATTTGTTCTTTGTTTTTACCGGGATTGTTTTCCTTGGCATAGAGGATGGCACGGAGGAAGATCTCGTGGGTGTCGATGTCGCGGTCGGCTTCAGCCACGATTTTGCCGTAGATGCTTCTGGGCTGACGGCTTGACGAGGCCCTGTGGTCTTCCACCGCCTCTTTCATGATCTTTATCTGGTCTTGGGAGAACCATCGCTTCAGCCGGGCATCTGCCATGAGAATCTTTCCACTCGTGATGTGGTGGATAGCTCTCGGTCCGCTCATTCCCAGGTCATGGTAGGCAGCCACGACATACACCATGTTGATGTCGGCACCCGTGATGCGTGCCAACTCCAGAGAGTTCTTGATCACCCTGTTGACGTGTCTGAGTCCGTGGCTTTCACCGAACTCTGTATATTTTGGCAGAATCTGTGTTTCCACAAACTCCATGATTTCCATACTTACTTGTTGTATCATTGCTTTTTCTCCTCATTATATTTCCAATGCGAATCCCAGGACGATGGTCAGGAAAACGATTTGTCCATAGATGAAAATATTGCGTGCCGTACTTCCCAACACCCTGTTGAGTTCCCTGCCGTGGTTGATGGCTTTCAGCTGCCGGTAGGTAGTATGGTGCATGCCGGCGTAGACGGCGTAGAGGGGGAGGGCGAAGGTAGAGGTGTCGCGCACTACGGCATCGTGGATTCCCATGCCCATCATGATGGCGAGGGGCACATACCCCAAGAGCAGATAGAGCCAGAGTGCACTCTTCTCGTCCCATCTGTCGATTAACTTGACGATGAGTGTGCGTTTGCCAGCCTCGCGGTCGTTGTCTCTGTCGCGGAAGTTGTTCACCACCAAGAGTGTGTCCACCACCAGTCCGCAGGCGATAGCGGCCATCACCACCTCAGTACTTACTGTCTTGTAGCCCTCGGGCATGATGACATAATAGGTGCAGCACACCGGTACGATGCCAAAGAACAGCAGCACCAGTATGTCGCCCATGCCGTGGTAGCTGAAGGTTGTGGTGTAGAGGAAGCAGAACGCTACGCAGGCCACTCCCACCCATATCATGGCCATTCCTCCGTAGATGACGAGTGGCAGACCGATGGCGCATCCAAGGAGCGTGGTCACGATGATACCCGTCTTCATGGCGCGTTCGGTGATCCATCCTTCGGCGCAGGCCCTCTTGGGGCCTAATCGTGTCTCGTCGTCATTTCCCCGTTTAAAGTCGAAGTAGTCGTTCACGAAGTTGGAGTCTATCTGCATCACCCATGCGAAGAGCAGACACAGTAGGGCTGGTATGTGCAGGATTTGAGGCTGTGCAGCATCGCCAACTGTTTCCATCAGATAGCAGTCGCGCATAGCGAGTGCGATGGCTATCAGTATGGGTACAGCCGCAGCCGACAGCGTTTTGGGGCGCGCTGCCAAAAACCAAGCCTTTATCGAATTTGTTGCAATCATCAATTGAAGAAGTTCCAGCTAACACCAAATCGGAACACGCTGCCATTGAGCGGATAGTGGGGCACGAAGAAATAGTTCTTGTCGCCCGAACCCTTGTTGACGTGTGTCATCATTACGAAGAAACGTGTATGCTTGATGTGCACGTTGGCATAGACGTTGACGATGGGGTAGTTGCCCACTTTCACATTCTTGTCGCCATTGTCCTGTACTGTGTACTGACTAAGCGCAGGCGAATAGTCGGGGGCCTCATAGCTTGTGAAGTATCTCACGTCGGCACCCAGGTCGATGTTGAGCACCTTCACCACAGGGAATTTCAGATACAGGTTGCTGTACACGTTGAGCGCAGGCACGGGAATGACGTCCGTCTTGCTCGAGTGCTGATAGGTAATGACGTTCTCCCAGTTCAGTATTCCCCATCTCACGTCCTGGAACAGCTGGGCTGTCAGCAGGTTGACGGGGCTCCCGCTCTGCTTGGCCTGCACCGTTACTCCCGTACGTGCTGCCTGGTTGTTGTCCGTCACGTTGTAGCTCTGGCTCAGGTAGGCATAGTTCTTTATCTCGTCCACAGCCACTCTGAGCATCGTCTTTGTCTTGGCAAACTTCAGCGTTCCCATGATGCGTGTGTGGATAATCTTGTCGAGGTCGTTCTCCCACCAGAAGTGACGACCGTGATAGTTGCGGAAGTAGAACGAAGGAGTGATTCTGTGGAAGAAACCACTACCGATGACCGACAATGTGTCGCCGAGGAAGGGGATGTTCACGTCCACGTCGCCGTCGACCGCCAGTGTTCCTGCATCCTCGCCGGCCACACCGATTTCGGCCACGGCATTATAATGCAGCAGCTTGCCCTGTCGCTTGCTCAACTGTCCGCCCACACTCACCGAGTGCTCGTTGTATTTCATCACGCCGCCCTCGGTGTCAGGCAACTCGAAGTGGCGCAGGTCGTAGCTCACGAAAGCCTTCAGTCCCGCCTTAGCCCACTTGCTGAATCCCTCCAGCGTAGCCAGCGCCAGGGTGTTCTTCATCTCCCAGTGCTTGGTGTTGTCGTAGATGGAGTCGCCCTCGTATTTTCCCGCCGTGTAGTATTCGTTCAGATAGTAGTCGGCAGGTGTCTGATAGGCGATATAAGTACGGCTGTAGTTGTCGAACTTCAAGGTGTGTATAAAGCTTGTCACCGGCACGTATTCGTTTTTCATCCAGGCCGTGTCCTGAGCCGCCTTCTTCTCCTGTGCCATGATGCTGTCGGCGGCGCTCTTACCGTTCACGGCGATGCGCTCTGTCGGCTTGGCATCCTTCTTGTCGGCAGCAGGCTCGTCGCCCGCTATCTTTGCGTCGTCGGGTCGTCCGGCAAACTTAGGTGTCTTGCCGAAGGCATCCTCGTCGAACTTCTTGCCCTCCTGGCGAGCCTTTTTCCTTGCCTCCTCCTTGGCGTCCTCGGCGGCATTCTCCTTTTTCGAGGCCATGGCAAACTTCTTCGCCTTGATCTCCTCGTCGGTCATGCGCACCTTTCTGTTGAATCCCACATTGTACCTGTGGTTGAAGAACACGTGTATGCTGTTGTTTCTGTTCCAGTTCTGCTGCAGCACGGTAGGAATCTCGTTCTCGGCATAGGTGTCTTCGAAGAGTTCGGGGTGCTTGATGTAGTCGTCGTTGGTGATTCCGCCGTTCTCTGTCGCCTTCTGGTGCAGGGTAGAGAAGAGCAGGTGCGCCTGGTATCGGTCTCCTATGTACGATCCCCACATGGTGTACTTGAAGTGCGAGGTGCTCTGGCTGTCGTAGTAGCCACGTCCGTACTTATAGTCGAATCTGAATCCCATGCCCAGTCGTTTTCCCGCGTTGACGGCAAACATCGCCTTGAAGTCGTCCTCGCCGTTGGTACGGTTTCCGCAGCTGTTGAGCGTCACGTTGGTGATGGGCGAGTAGGTGTTGGTGAAGTGGAATTCGCTGACGGGCGTGCTGATGCAGTCGAAGGGCTGTGCGAAGATAAACTGCCCCTGGTCCAGCCGTCGGTCGATAAAGATACGGTTGATGCGGGGCGAACCCAGGTTGCCCAGCGAGTTGTATTCTCCCCTCAGTCCCGAGGTGAATGGGGTGTTCATGTACATGTGCTGCAGGGTGTCCACCTGTGCCTCCTGTCGGTCGCCGAATCGCTCGTCTATGGTCCACACCTTCAGTCCCTTTGGTATTTCCTTGTCCGACCCTAACGAGTCGGTTCTCACGTTCCTGTTGTTGACGGGTGCAAACATCGAGTCCTCGTTGTTGCTAAAATCGGTTTGTGCCACGACAGGCGATGTCGCAGCACAAAACAGAGTTATCGTAAGGATTACTTTACTTTTCTTCATCATTTTCTGAATAGTCGAATACATACTTCGGCGATTTTCACCACTACTCCTACGAGCAGAACTACGTAGGCAGGTGTGTGTGTGTCCATTGTGTACCACAGCGTGATGCCCACGATGACCAATAGGATGAAAGCCGTGTTCAGCTTGTTGCGCACTTTCAGGTTGGTCGGGTCGCTGTAGTCCAGTCGTTTATAGTGGTGGTGAGGTCTCACGGCGTAGGTTGTCTTCTCCTGAGCCTCTTGCTGTTGCTGCTCATTGTTTTCGGCAGCATTGTTGTTATTTTGTTCTGTTGTCATATTGCGTTTGTTACTGTTCTGTTCCCTCGAAATTTATTTCACCAGAGCTGCTATTTCGTTGAAAATCTGGTCTTTTCTGTCGATGGTCTTCTTGCGGAACTTACCGAAGATGCGTGCCAGGTCGTTCTTTTTCTTGGTCAGCGCCACCTTGTCGATGATCACCTCTTCGGCTGGCAGTTTGAATCCGGTCTGTCTTCCCTCCTCATAAATATAATTAATGTGGTTGATCGACAGGCTCACCTTTCCATCTGTAATCTTGGCGATGAGGTTGTATTTGCATTCTGTTCTGTCGAGCGAGATGAAGGAGTTGCTGAACACGAGCCATTCGTCCATCGTGTTTACGATGATGTGTTCGTCTTTGTTCACCAGCGCCATTCGGCTTGTCTTGCTCTCTTTGTCCTGAGTCAGGCCGCTCATGTAGTCGAACACCAGGTCGTAAAGCTGGGCTGCGCTCTTGCCGGGGGCTTCTATCTCTGTGTCAAACACGATTTTGCCCTGTTCGTCGAAGGTGATGGCGCCTTCCAGGTATTTGGGGTCTTCCTTCAGTTTCGCGCCGTTAACCAGAGCTGCAGGTTTAGGTGTCTCCTTCTTTGTTGCCGTAGGGATTACCCATCCCGAGCCCTGCGATGCTGTGGTGGCAGGAGCAGGAGTCGCTGTGGTTGCTGCAGGAGCCGCTGGGGCAGTGGTTGCCTCAGGAGCAGCTGTTGTTGCCGCAGCACCATTGGCTTCTGCGTTCAGTCTTGCCGCCTCTGCCTTCAGTCTTGCAGTCTCAGCCTCAGCTTCCTTTATCTGTTGCTGTATCTTTTCGGCCTTGGCTTTTGCCTCCTCAGCCGCCTTTCTCTTAGCCTCTTCCTCTGCTTTTTTCTTGGCAGCTTCCGCAGCAGCCTTTTGTTTGGCAGCTTCCGCTTCCGCCTTCTTCTTGGCAGCTTCCGCCTTCTGCTTGGCTTCCTCTACCGCCTTTTTGGCTTCCTCAAGCTTTTTCTGAGCCTCCTCCAACTGCTGCTGGGGTGTGAGGACACTTTGCGCTTGAACAGACATCAAGGGCAAAAATAAGAGTATGGAAATGATTAATTTTTTCATGATGGTTTCACCTTAGGTTTGCGGAAGATGAGGGATTCAAACCCCCGATACCCGGAAAAGGGTATACCGGATTTCGAGTCCAGCGCATTCGGTCACTCTGCCAATCTTCCTTAACCGCTGCAAAAGTAATATTAATTTCGAATATAACCAAGGAATTGCTGGTATTTTTTTCATCTTTTGCAGAGATTGCTATATATGCAATTGGCACATCTTTTCTGGTCTTTTGTGGGCTCAAAGGGGATGTCGGCATCATAGATTTCACGCAGAGTCTGCCTGAGTCCGTCCATAAACTCATCCTCATAATCTGTAGCCCTGACCATAAGTGAGTCACCCAGCTTGAGCGTGGGGTCATACTGATCGTCGCTCATGTTCTGGATGAACATAAGTGCCGGGCTGACAGCAAGCCCGCTTTGGTTGAGCTCCTGGCTGTGGCTCACAATCAATGCGTAGAGCAGAGCCTGAAGATAATAATTGGTGTGCTTGGCGTGGATGTCGGTATCGCTGAACAACTCGGCTATCTCCTCGACCTTCTTCCGGGCTGGCATTCCCGTCTTGTAATCGATAACGCGAATGCGCTGCTGCTGGTCGTCATCTGTAATCTCGTCCAGACGGTCGATGATGCCGAGTACCTTGATTTCGCGTTCTCCATCGGTAGAGTCGAATCTGACAGTTGTCTCGACCTTGTTCTCCAATCCCAAGATGCGGAACGGCGTAAGACGGCTATCGATGACGAGCATCTTGCGCAGATAGCTGATGACCACACCGCGGTTGATGAGTTGCAATCCGTTGTACTCGGGAGTGTAAGAATTGTCTTTGACCTTGAAGAGTTCTTCCTTGAACGCCTGGTCTACAATCATCTCGATGACCTCTCGGTGATTGAGCAAGTCGTCGATGTCTGCCTGCTTTATCACCTCGCACCTCTGCATGAGTCGCTGATAGATGAGTTCGGCACTGCGGTGGAAGATAAGACCGAAGACGCGGCTGTCCTTCATCTCTTCATCCGTTTCATCTGGCTCTTTCAACCCCTCGACTACATTGTAATAAAAGGTAAGCGGGCAATAAAAGTAGCGGTTGATGGCTGTCGGCGAGAGCTGGGTCAACTGGTGGAGTTTGTTCATCAAATCGGGCGTCTTGATGACACTGCCAGACAGCGCCTGCTTGACCGACTGGTCTGGGGTGAGTATGCCGTGGCGAATGTCGTGGCCACTTTCGACCATCATCTGCAACATAAATCTGCTCATCTCTCCCGTCTGGCCGTCCTCCGTAGCCTTGTTGTAGGTCAAAGTGATATCCTGCGACCGCTGCAGAAGCCGGTAAAAGTAGTAGGCATAGATGGCAACCTTGTGGTCGATAGTAGTAAGCCCGTAGGCCTTGCGTATAGAATAGGGAATGAATGAAGAGTCGTTGACACCCTTAGGCATATTGTTGTCGGAGGCTGACAGCACGAGCAGGTGGTCGAAGTCCAGGTTTCTGGTTTCCAGCACGCCCATAATCTGAATGCCCTCTATCGGCTCGCCTCTGAACGGAACCGTCGTGCTCTGTATCAGTTGGGCTATCAGGCGTTCAAAGGTAATCTTGTCGACCTGCAGGTCGCCCGAGGCAATGAGTCCTTCAAGACGATTGATGATGGTGTACATGCGGAAGATGGACTCCTGGGTAAGCGGGTCGTTGACCTTGCTTGCCTGACGGCCCACGTACTGAAGCATGGCCGTCAGCCATTGGGCAATGTTCTGGTTATGGCAGTCGCCCAGCGTGTCGATGTCAGTAAACAAAAGCTGCAATCCCTGGTCGAGAGCCAGCTGGGAGCGCGTGGGATAATAGCGGTTGCATGCCTGCAACTCCTTGTACAGGTCAAGACAACTGTCGGAAATGTATCGGCCATAAGGGTGCTTGAGTATCTTGGCTACATCGCGCAGACGATACTTGTCTGTGTTCTTGACGTGGCCATAGGTCTGCAGGCGCAGCAGTATCTGGACAAACGAAGCCACTGGCGACTGGGACAGGGGATATCCGGTGGTGATGTTGATGCTCTTGACCTCTTCGGGCAGACAGTGCAGCACGGTCTGGAGCAGCGACTCGTCGCACAACACGATGGCGGTCTTGGCGCCGGCTTCGATGCGATGGTTTTCGCTTATCCACTGACTGATATAGTGAGCCTGCGCACTCTCGGTCATGGATGAGATGTAGGTGATGTCCTTGGGCTTGCAGAAGTTGTTGTAATATGTATCGTCATCTATACTCAGCTCGTTGGGGAACTGAGTCAGATAGCCGTTGATGTAATGCCCAGCCTCGTTGTTGGCGAGATAATAGTGGTCGAAATCCCAATAGAAGCGTGCCTTACCCTGCGCTTTAAGCGTGAGGAAGAGCCGCTGCTCGACCTGTTGCAACATATTGAATCCCACAAACACATATTTGTCGAACTCATAGTCGGCCTGGGCTTCCACCACACTGCGATACAGCGCGCCCTCGTAAGCCAGCCCCTGCGCGGCGAGACGCTGGTTGAAGTCACGGTAAATTTCTTCGAGATTGCACCAAAGAGAAAGGAATCTCTCTTTGAGCTTGGAGAGATGGTCGTCGGCGAAATTGTGGAAGAAAGACTTGAGTATATTCTTCTGCTCTGGTGAGAGGTAGTCTATGTCGTCCAATTCGTGGATGTCTCTAAGGTTGGCAAAAACCTTATGGGCATCGGCCATGTTCTTGTCGATATCATCAAAGTCGGCAAGCAGCAATTGGCCCCATCCGTAGAAACGGTCGAGCGTCTCATCCTTACCAGTGATTTCCGTATAGGAACGATAGAGGTCGCAGACCAGCTTGATGGGGTCGGCAACCATCAACTCTGACTTCTCTCTGAACAAATCGCTGATGGTGGTATAACATGGACTCCACAACGGACCATCTGACAGCCGTGCCAAATATTCGTTCATAAAGAGCGAAGCACGCTTGTTAGGAAACACAACGGCTATGCGTGACAGGTTACTGCCATATTTCTGTAACAGGTCTTTGGCTACTGCTTCTAAAAAAGTGCTATTCATTTTACCTCTTCTATCTTATTACTGTACACAAACCACAAGTAGCCTTTCACACGGCTATGCCCCATCTCGCTGAGCAGATGCATATACTCTCTGACTTGGGTGTGGTATTCTTCTTTGGGGGTTCCGAATTTGAAGTCGATGACGATATACTCTTCGCCGTCGGTTATCACTCGGTCGGGACGCAACAGGCGCGATTTCTGCTGCTCTCTGTCGTAGAACAGCAGCGAACACTCGTTGAGCACGGTCCAACGGGGAGAGAACCATTCGCTCACCCGGTCGTCATCAAGTCGCTTGCGCAACATGCCGACGAGCTGTTCCCGCTTGACCTCGTTGTCGTAGAGGATGCCATCATTTTCCAGCTGCTGCAGGGCCTTGTCTATATCGGCCGACGTACGTATTGTCGAGAAGACCTTGTGCAGCACATTGCCCAACTTGATGTACTGATTATGATTGTCGCCCTCATTGTCGTGAGTGAATTCGATGCTCTGGTTGCTCTGGCGGAAAGTCGCCACAGACTTGTAGGCCTTGATAACTGGCATATCCATAGGGGCGGAAGTCTTGCGGAACACATTGCGCTCCTCGGTGGATTGCTGTGTACGAGCGGGCTTGCTTTGGGCTGCTGGCAATGTGCCGAACTCCAGATGGAGGGTATCGGTCTTGTCGTCAAGGTTGCCCGTATAAGTCGTGTTGAGGGCTTGGGCAAGTTCATCCCAAATTCCTTCGAGTAGCCCCGAACGCATAGCCTGCGTGCCACGTTTGCCCAATATGTAGAGACTGCTCTTGGCACGGGTGAAGGCAACATAGAGCAGGTTGAGATTGTCCACTACATTCTGCAGATGCTCATAATAATAGTCGTCTTCGTAAATAGAATTTACCATTCCTTTCTTGGAGAAATCTATAGGTACAAGAGGCATCCGGCTGAAGGGGTCTACCTTGGGCGTACACCATAAGGTAGAGTTGCTCTGTTCAAGTTTCCAATCACAGGCAGGAATGATAATATGGTCGTACTCCAATCCCTTGCTCTTATGGATGGTCAACAGTCTGATACCATTGTCCATACTGCTCTGGATGGCTTTCTCGTGGAGCGTGTTGTCCCATTCGTTGAGGAAGTCGTCAATGTCGGACATATTGTCTTTGAGATACTTGGCCAGCTGGTCGAAGAAGGCGAAGATATATGCGCTCTGGTTGCAGCAGATGTCTTCATCGAGCATGGCATAGATGGTCTGCACCATGTCGTAAAGCGGCATGGTAAGCAACTGTTCGCGTGTGCGTTCTACGGGAGCGAGTATTCCCACCTGCTTAAGATAAGCTCGGTCGATGCTACTCTCTGGATTGGAAACATAACGCAAAGCACTGATTAAGGTATTGACGGCAACGGAGGCGTCAAGGCGGAACGCTTCATCGGATATAAGCGGTACCGAGGGAAAGTTCTCCCCGAAAAAGCGGGCTATCTCTTGTATGGTTGACTTGCTTCGACACAAGATAGCGATGCTACTGGGTGCATGGCCTTGCTCCAAGATGGTCGTAATCATGCTATGGATTTTCTCCATGATTTGTTCTCCATACTCGATGCTTGGCATCAGGGTCATCTCTACCCTACCTCTTTCCTGGGTGTTGTGAGGCTTCTGCTCGACATCTGCATAGGCTTGTATCAGTTGGTCTACCTCATTGCTCCCATCCAATGACCGGGCTTCGTACTGTGTGGCCAATGAGAAAAAGACATTGTTGAAAGTAATGATATTGTAGTCAGAACGGTAGTTGGTGACCAGAGATTTGACTGTGACGGACTGGCTCTGGTCAGGAAATTCGCTTTCGATATTGTTGAGGAGCTTCCAGTCACCCGAGCGCCAGCGATAGATGCTTTGCTTGACGTCGCCAACAATGAGATTTTGTGTACCTTCATTGCTCATGCAGTCCATGAGCAGGATTTTGAAGTTCTTCCATTGTATGGTGCTCGTATCCTGGAACTCGTCTATCATGATATGCTTCAGTCTGGTGCCAATCTTTTCAAAGATAAATGGCGAATCGCTGTCCTGAATCATGCCATTGAGCAGATGCTGCGTGTCGCTCAGCAGAAATCTGTTGGCGTCACTGTTCATCTCGCGAATGGTTTTCTCGATATTCTCCAACAGCCTTAACTGGTTAAGGTGGCGCAATGTAAGATTGGCAGAAACATACAGGCGAGACTGAACCTGACGCATACGCTCGGTCTCCTGAAGATAAGGCAGCAGCGTCTCGCACACCAGCTTGTACTTGGGATTGTCTGGAGTCCGCTCGGCTTTCTTTACCCATTTGTCTGCATCTTCCATCGCGGCCTTGACGGTGTTGGAGAGGACATCGGTATCGCCATACTTGCCATTGCTCATCTTGATGAAATAGCTACACACACCCTTGTTGCCATTGCTGAAGTCGGTGGTTTGGAGGCCGTTCTCTTCAAGCATGTCTATGAATGTGGCGGCATAGTGCTTGAAGTGGTCTTCTGCATGGTCACGCATTTCCTTCAGCATGCGCGTATAATTATCAAAGAAGTTATCTGTGGCGAGTGCTTCATTGAGCTTCTTGCTGTTGTCTCTATAGATATCGCGGAAAATGTTCCTGCCAAAGCGTTTGATGAGATTGATGACATTCCAGCCTTTGTCCTCGGATATGTTCTCTTTGACATATTGCATAATCCAGCCAAAGACCTTGTCGTGGACATTAAGCCCGTCTATCAGTTCGTCAACTGCCTGCTCTTCCACCTGCACGTCATTGAGTCCTATACGCAGATTGGCTGTGAGGTCGAGTTCGCTTGCCATATTTCGCAAGATGCTTTGGAAGAACTTGTCTATCGTCTCGACTCTGAAATAGTTGTAATTATG
>OQVT01000450.1_pt1 | contig 22806 bp, 18 predicted proteins | sample 1691561 | NCBI WGS metagenome assembly OQVT01 (sample SAMN03418260, study PRJEB22391) | human gut metagenome | biome: human-gut; feature: organic feature; material: feces | host: Homo sapiens | place: Tanzania | collected 2013-01 | reverse complement strand
CGGACTTTCCGATGTACTTTTCCATTTTCTGTCCTCTCCGGTTCTATATCGATCGATGAATTCGGTTCTATATCGATCGCTGAATTACAGATTCTCCTGGAAGAATTTTTCCATCGCCTCGAAGGCTGCATCCTCATCCGGCCCTTCGACCTGCACCGTCACCTCATCGCCCTGCTTCACGCCCATACTCATGATGGCGATCAGCTTGCCGGCAGCTGCAGTCTTTCCCTTGCAGGAAAGCGTCACTGCACTCTCGAACTTCTTCGCTTCCTTCACCAGTAATCCGGCTGGTCTCGCATGCAGTCCGATCTCATCCTTGATCACATAAGAAAATTCCTTCATTTGTATCGCATCCTTTCTTACTGCTCAAAAAAAGCCGCGGTCAAACGGGCTTTAACAACACGGTTTTTGTACACTTTTTAACGCGTTATGAATTGTGAAATTCTTAACTTTATAATATTTTAACAATTTCTTTAGAATTTGTCCATCATTTCGCCGATGTTTATGACAAATTAGTCACATAAAGCGCTTACACTTACGTTATTTCGTCACTTTTCGAAACTATCTTTTCTCATTCCACCCGGTTTTTGCCAACATAACTCTTAAGAATGTCATTTCCAGATGAATATTTAATTCTTTCCCCTCGAAATTTAATGGGGGTCTGACCCCATTAATTTTTTCTAAACAGATTCTAAACTGAAGTTTATGGGGTCAGACCCCCTTACGAAATTCTTAAGGAAGAAAAAGAGCCGCCCGGGAATCCCCGAGCGACTCTGCTCAACTCATTTCGATGCACTCATCTTAGCGCGTCGAACGCCGGATGCAAACTGTCAGCATGAACAAATCATTTCCTGTTTTTAGTCAAATATTCTACACAAAAAAATTTTCTTCCTCCTCTGCATCGAGCGCTGACCGTCATATATCAAACGCCAAATTCCAGAAGCTTTTTAATTTCTTCCGGCTTCGGCATCACGCGGAGGGCGCCCTTTCGTGTCGTGATGATCGAGGCTGCGGCATTCGCGTAGCGGAGCATCACCCAGAGATCCGTTTCCGTCAGCTGATCGAGGCCATGCTTCAGGATATAATGCAGTACACAGGCGCAGAAGGTGTCGCCCGCGCCGGTCGTTTCGATGGTGGTTGCCTGAAGGAACGGCTTTACTTCTACGATTTTATCCTGATAGTATGCCCGGCTTCCCTCTCTGCCCATCGAGACGAGGATGAGCGGTATCTGAAAACGTTCATGGATCCACTGAACACCCGCATCGAAATCTTCCTCGCCACTCAGCCACTGGATCTCATTGTCGGAGATTTTCAGGATGTCACACTGCCCGAGCCCATATAAAACCTGCTCTCTGGCCGCCTCCAGGGAATCCCACAGCGGTTCACGAAGATTCGGATCGAAGGAAATCAGTGCGCCTGCTTCCTTCGCCAGTCGAAGCGCCTTTTTCGTCGCCTTACGTACACCCTCATGGGTCATCGAGAGGGTACCGAAGTGAAAGATGCGGGTATTCTGCAGTAGCTCCTCCGGGAGCTCGTCCTCCCGAAGCATCATGTCTGCCCCCGGATTCCGATAGAACGAGAAATCGCGGTCGCCATCCGGTGCAGTATGCACGAGTGCGAGCGTCGTATGTACCTCCGGGTCTTTCCGGAGACCACGCGCATCGATCCCCACCTCGCGGATCGCTTTCTCCAGCTGCTGCCCGAAAAAGTCCTGACCGACCTTCCCGATAAAGGCTGTCTGATGCCCCAGGCGCGACAGCATCGCCAGCACATTGCATGGCGCGCCACCCGGATTCGCCTCAAACAGCGGATTTCCCTGTGCACTGATTCCATTTTCTGTAAAATCGATGAGCAGTTCGCCCAATGCTACTACGTCCATATATCTCTCCCGTCTCTGCTTTTGTTTACGCCGGCAGCACGATATCGTATTTCTCCACCGTCATATGCAGCTTCTGATCACAGTAAAAACGAATCTCTTCCGCCTCGAGCGGTGTACAGATCGCCGTCGTCGCCACCTGCTCGCCATCATTGATAAAAAGCTCGATGGACTGACGATCGAGGATGAAGCGAAGGTTTCGGAGTCCCTTCGGATCATGCAGCTTGATTTTCCTCGTGCAGACCACATCCTTCGCTACCCCACAGTAGGTACGATCGATTTCCAGCAGTCCTTCCGATCTCCGGTAGGTGAAGCTCGTCTCATATTCATCATTCGCCGCAAGCTTCATCGCAAAAACCTCGTACGCCTGCTCCTCCAGCTCGACGCGGAGATCGAGGGTACGTCCCTGAACGCCTGGAAGCGTCTGCTCCCCCTGGAGCTCGATCTTCTCATATCGACGCTCATTTGCATGATAGTCTGCGAGCTCACGCACCGGCTGCTGCCATATCCTTCCATCCCGAAGCTCCAGCTCCCGCGGCAGCGTCATCATGCCCTGCCAGTTCTGATCATTCGGAATCACGCAGGCATCCCAGGACTTCATCCATGCGATCATGACGCGACGACCATCCGGAAGTGCGGTCGTCTGCGGCGCATAGAAATCCATGCCATAGTCCAGCGGACGCGGTTCTTCCTTATGGAATGCATGCGTCCGGAGATCATAATCCCCCAGGAAATACACAGAGTTATGTCCATTATGGAATTCATATTTCTGTGCCTTCATGTCCTGCGGCGAACAGATCAGTACCCGGCGGTCTCCCAGGGCAAAGAAGTCCGGGCATTCCCACATGGTGCCGATTTTTCCGCTTTCATTCGAAGCGAGAATCGTTTCAAAGGTCCATTCTGTAAGATCTGCACTGGAGAAGAGTACGACCTGGCCGATCTGATGCTGATCCTTATTCCCGACGATCAGATAGTAGCGATCTCCCTCCTTCCAGATTTTCGGATCGCGGAAATCGATGCGGCTGCAGTTCTCCGGAAGCAGCGTTCCCTTCACGACCGGATTCCCTGCATACTTCACATAGTCCCGGCCATCCCCGAAGGCGATGCACTGATTCTGACGCTCCTGCTCCGTCCCATCCGGAAGCTTCACCTTCGTCACGCCGGTATAAACCAGTACATGCTTTTCCTCTGCCTCGATCGCACTGCCGGAGAAGCACCCGATTCGATCATAGTCCTCATCCGGCGCCAGCGCAGCCGGCAGCTGCTCCCAGTGCACCATGTCCGTACTTACACTGTGTCCCCAGTGCATCGGTCCCCACTCTCTCGTATATGGATGGTACTGATAAAACAGATGTACCTTTCCATCATAGACGGAAAAACCATTCGGATCATTGATCCAGCCCGTCGGGGCCGAAATATGAAATAGAGGCTTTGCCCCCGGATCCGTCTCTGCCACCTTCTCTTTTTCGTAAACTCTTGCCTTTTCCAGCATTGTGCTCATCTTTTTTCTCCTGTTCCGAGACGCGTTTCAACTGCGTCTTCATCCATCCCGGATGCAGGTTCAGACCTTCTCCTGCATCCTTCGCCCTCTATCCTTTATCCTTCATTTTTTCTTCTGCAAGCGAAGCCTGGTACTGATCAAAATACCGCTGCTTGATGGCGAGGTACTCCGAGAGCCCGTACTTTTCCATCTTGTCGAGGTACGCATCCCACTCCTGATCGACACCGCCATTCAGGATCCAGTCGGCCTTTTTCTGCTCCGCATATTTTTTGATATCCGTATCATACTGAGACACCTTGTTGGTATCCTCGATACTCATAAAGACATTCGGATACACATATTTGCTGTGCATGTCCTGCAGATAGGTTTCGTGCATATGGTCGAGCCGCCACTTCGCATCGTCCGGCTCCGTCACATAGACATCATAGTAGTCATTCAGGATCGCCAGCGGTCCATTCACCGACTGTGCCTCACGCACCTCCACCGGTGACTGATCTCCGAGGTCCATATGCTTCAGCATCGGCTGTCCGGCCTGATTCGTGGACATCTCGAAGATGTTGAAGGAATCCGTCTCGCCATAGCTTCCCCAGTTGTTCTGCGGAGACTGAAGCGGAGCATACATCTGGTCGATCCACGCGGCGGCCAGGGCTGTATCCCGGCAGCTGGTGGTCAGCACGCAGCGTCCCCGGTCGTAGCCGCTGGTTTCACTGTTGTTCTGGCGCGTGATGTTCCGAAGCCCGTCTGGTCCGGTCAATGCAGGCAGCATGACGTAGTCAACATTATTATCGATATTCGAAATATCCCATGTAAAGCAGAGACCGTAGCGGTGATTCTTTCCCTTCGCGACATAGGTGGACCACTCCTGCGTAAACGCTTCCGGGTCAACCAGCTTTTCCTCGACCAGCTTGTGCAGCCACTGGATGCCTTCCTTGTATCCCTCCTGTACACTCGTATAGATGACCTTTCCCTCATCGGTCACCGCGAAATGATCGCCGGTATCACCATAGCCCCCTCCGAAGCCGTTGATCAGAATCGCCGGATCCTGATCTCCGTTGTTGATGATGAAGGACATCGGGATGACATCACCCTCGATCTGAAACGCCTCCTTCAGCTCCTGTGCATGATCCCGGAATGCGATCAGCACCTGCTCGAGCTCCTCTGTGGTCGTCGGGATGTCCAGGCCGAGATAATCCAGCCACTTTTTGTTGATATATGGGATATCACCGATCGCCTGGATCGCTTCCTTTCCGGAACCAAGCTGCTCGATCCACGGAAATGCATAGATATGGCCATCCGGCGCGGTACTCATCGTGCGGTACTCCGGGTACTGCTCGAACACCGCCTGCAGATTCGGCATGTATTTGTCGATCAGGTTCTCCAGCGGGATGATGATGCCCTGTTTCGCATAGCGCAGGAGATCATAGTCATTCATCCCTGCATTAAACAGACCATCCGGCAGATTTCCGAACTGCGCCAGTGCCAGATTTTTCTTATCCGAGAACTGATCGGCTACGAAGCAGGTCCACTTGATGTGCACATTTGTCTGCTGCTCCAGCCGCTGGAATATGACGCGCTCATTCGGATTCTGTGTGGATGTCGCGGGTGCACTCGTGATAAAGGAGAGCTCTCTCGTCTCCTTCAGTGGGAACTGTACCGCTGACACCGGCGTATCCGGATCGATTTCGGCACGCATCTGCTCTTCCTTACTGCAGGCGGTCGCACACATCAGGATCGAGATACTCAGTCCGAGCGCCAGCATTCTTCTCAAATTAACATTCTTCTTCATCTGTACTCTCCCTTAACCCTTGACCGATCCGACCATGATGCCCTGATCGAAGTATTTCTGGAAAAACGGATACATCGCAAAAAGCGGAAGACTCGACACGACGATCGTTGCGTATTTCAGCTGCTCTGCCACCTTGGCCATCTCTGCCGTGCTCTGGATGTCGGCGATCATGCCCGGCTGCGGAGTGTTCTGCACGAGAATCGACCGAAGCACGAGTTGCAGTGGCTGCAGGTTTGCATCATTCAGGTAGATCATGGCGTCGAAGTAGCTGTTCCACATACCGACAAACTGATACAGCAGCAGTACGGCGATGATCGGTTTACATACCGGAAGCATAACCTGGAAGTAGTGCTGGATCTCATTCGCACCATCGATGGCCGAGGCCTCTCTCAGCTCCTTCGGAATCGACTGATAGTAGGTTCGTGCGAGGATCATATTCCAGACATTGAACGCACCCGGAATCAGGATCGCCCATACGGTGTTCACCATATGAAGCTGGTTGATCAGGATGAAGGTCGGAATCAGTCCGCCGCTGAAGAACATCGTGATCAGGAAAATCACGTTGAAGACATTTCTGCCGACCAGATCCTTTTTCGACATCGGATACGCGGCCAGGATCGTGACGAAGACCGAGATGGCGGCGAAGGCGGTGGAGTAGAGGAAGGAATTCAGAAAGCCTCGCCAGATCATGCCGTTTTTCAGCACACGGGTGTAGGCATTGAGCGTCCAGTCCTTCATACGGAAGCTGAGCCCCTGGTTGTTGAGCACCGTCGGATCCATAAAGGACGCCAGCACGACATATACGAGCGGAACCACGATGGAGAGGACGAAAAGCCCGAGAAGCACATAGGATATGCCGAGTATCACGCGATCTGTTTTCGAGCGTTTTACTTTGATCGATGTCTGCATCACATTTCCTCCTTATAAGCCTTCGCCGTCGTTCAGTTTCTTCACAACGGTATTTACAAAAATCAGCAGGATGACATTGACAACCGCATTGAAGAGGCCGACGGCGGTCGAGTAACCATAATCACCGTTCAGTAAGCCGATCCGGTACACATAGGTCGACAGAATCTCGGACGCCGGCAGGTTCATGTCGGTCTGCAGTGCATAGGCCTTCTCAAATCCGATGCTCATGATGTTGCCTGCCTGCAGGATAAACTGGATCACGATGATATCCTTGATGGCCGGAAGCTCTACATACCAGATCTGCTGCAGGAGATTCGCGCCATCCATACGTGCGGCCTCTTCCAGCTCCTGGCTTGCGTTTGCCAGCGCAGCCGTATACATGATGGAGGCCCAGCCGGCACCCTGCCAGATGCCGCTTGCGATATAGATCGTACGGAAGGCCGCCGGCATCGTCATCCAGTTGGTCGTGATGCCGAGCACCCGGTTCATCGGTCCGACCGGCGATAAAAACATACGTACCATACCGCAGAGCACGATGACCGAGATGAAGTTCGGTGCATAAATCAGGAGCTGAATCTTCTTTTTTAAGCCCTGGCGCCGAATCTGATTCAGAAGCAGTGCGAGAATGATCGGAACCGGAAAGCCCCAGAGCAGTCCGTAGATGCTCAGCTTCAGTGTATTCAGGAGATAATTCATAAAATCCGGGGAGGACAGGAAGCGTTTGAAATACTCGAGTCCTACCCATGGACTTCCGAACACGCCCTTGATGACGTTATAATCCTCAAATGCGATCAGCAGTCCGCCCATCGGAAGATATTTGAAGATGATCGTCAGGACCAGTGCCGGCATGAGAAAGAATACATACAGCTGCCAGTTCCTCCGGATATAGGACATCTGCGCGGCCAGCGTTCCCGGTGCCGCGAGCTTCGTCGCTTTCTGCCTCAGTTTCATATCGTTACGCCTCCATTTTTTCTGATTCCGGTAGCTCTCTCATCTTCCATCCTGTATGCACGCGCTTCAGCTCCAGAAATCTGCATTTTCATTTGCGTAACCGGTTAAGTAACCGGTTCCTTTATCTGTATAGTACATGAACATCCCATTTTCGTCAATGCTTTTTCGGACGAAAGTTACCGGTTTTGTAACCGGTTATTTTTTGATTGCCTTTTTCTTATTTCATCAGTATACTGAAAAGCAGAAAGCAGGGCTGTGGCTTTTGCTCGTCTTACTGCTTCTATATATTATTCGATTCAATGAGACAGATGGATGCCATCGAGGACAGCTATATGGATAAAAAACAGGTCACCTTCGCAGATATCGCTGAATATACCGGATTTTCGAAAACGACGATCTCCCGCTATTTCAATCACCCGGACACACTGACGCTGGAGAATCAGGAGAAAATCTCAGAGGCGCTCGACGCCCTCGGCTACAAGAAGAACAAGCTGGCGAAGGTCCTCGCCAATGGAAAAAGTGAATTTATCGGCATCATCGTTCCGAATCTCTATCTCCACTACTACTCCGAGATGCTCACCTGCATCTTATCGAGCTACCATGACTACCATTATAAATTTCTGGTTTTCGTCAGTGATAAGGGGGCTGCAGAAGAAGAACAGTACATCGAGGAGCTGATGTCCTACCAGATCGAAGGCCTCATCGTACTCAGCCACACACTCTCGTCCGAAAAGCTCGCCTCCTATCAGATACCGGTGATCGGGATCGAACGGGAAGCGGAGCACATCTGCAGCGTGACGACCGACAACTATATGGGCGCACTGCAGGCGACCACCCTCCTGATCCGTGATAAGTGCGAGGTGCTGATTCATGTCAATGTCGATGTCCCGAAGACGATCCCGGCGTATAATCGAATCCGTGGCTTCGAGGATACCTGTAAGGAGCACGGCGTTCCTTATGAGTTAAATCTGCAGGTAAAAGGCGAATCCTATCAGGACCTGTTTCAGCAGATGCGCTGCATCTTCGATGATATCGACGGACGCTATCCGAAGATAAAAAAAGGCATCTTTCTCTCGAATGATACCTATGCCAATATGTTTCTGAATCTCATCTTCCAGAAGTACGGATGTCTCCCGGAAAGCTACGAGCTCATCGGCTTCGATGATTCTCCGATCGCCTCTGAATCGATCATCCCGATCAGCACCGTCGGGCAGCAGATCGAGGTCATCGCACATACCGCGATGGAGCTCCTCGTCACGCAGATGGAGGAGCGTAAAAAGCGGAAGCCGGAGCCGCTCACAGAAGCCGTGCACCGGCAGATCACACCTGTGCTGATCCGCCGCAGCACCACCGCCTGATCATCGGGGGGTCTGACCCCATTACGAAATTCTTAAGACAGAAAAAGAGCCGCCCGGCAATGCCCGGACGGCTCTCGTCATGTCTCTATCAATGCTGGTAGATCCGCATCGCCTTTTTATAGATGCGGACGAAGTAGATGATTTCCGCGATGGCCGTCAGTCCCCAGGAGAATGGATACAGGAGGTACAGCGACGGGATCGTGTGGAAGTGGGCGAAGATCGTATACACCCAGATCACACGGAATACGCAGGAGCCGAGCACCACGAGGATGGTCGGCACGACGGTTTCACCGAGGCCGCGGCAGGCGGCGATGGTACAGTCCATGAAGGCCGAGATGCAGTACGCGAGGCCCATCACACCGATCCGGTGCATACCGGCATCGATGACCGCCGGCTCCGTCGTAAACAGCGCGAGGAATTCGCGTCCGAACAGCAGCAGGCTGCCGCCGAGCAGGAGCCCGATGGCGAAGGAATACGCCAGACTGATGAAGAAGCTCTTCTTCACACGATCGACCTTGCCGGCACCGTAGTTCTGGCTCATGAAGCTTGCGCAGGCCATATAGATCGCGGCCATGGCATCATAGATCAGGTTGTCTGCATTGGCCGCTGCCGAGTTTCCCTTTACCATCAGCGAATCGAAGGAGTTGACACCGGCCTGGATGAAGAGGTTCGCGAAGGCAAACACGGCGTTCTGAAGCCCCGCCGGCACACCAAGCATCAGCACGCGCTGCCCGATCGCCCGGTCGAACTTCACCTCCCTGAGATGGAGCGCATAGCTGTCCTGCACCTTCGTCAGGGCATGGAGGATCAGCCCTGCGGACACGCACTGTGAAATCGCACTCGCCAGCGCGACACCGACGACGCTCAGCTTACACACGATGACGAAGAACAGATTCAGAATCACGTTCAGTACGCCCGCGATCGCAAGGTAGATCAGCGGCTTCTTCGTATCACCGATCGCGCTGAAGACCGCATTACCGTAGTTGTACAGCGCGAGCGCCGGCATACCGAGGAAGTAAACCCGGAGGTACATGACCGCCCCCGGCAGCAGATCCGGCTTCGTGTTGATGATCTGAAGCAATGCAGGCGACCCGAAGAGTCCGACGAGCAGAAGAATCACGCCGGCGATCAGACTGATGATCAGCGACGACCCGACCGTCTTTTTCACATCCTTCGCACGACCGGCACCGTAATAGCGCGCAACCAGCACATTGATACCGCCGCCGAGGCCGATCAGGAAGCCCGTGAACAGCGTGACGAAGATACTCGTGGATCCCACGGAGCCGAGCGCGGTCGAACCCGCGAAACGACCGACGATGGCCACATCCGATATATTAAACAGTACCTGTAAAAGGTTCGATAACATGAGCGGCAGACTCACAAACAGAATCTGCTTCGCCAGCGGCCCCTCGGTCATACTGATTGCCTTTTTCATAACTCCCCCCAACACTCTGCTCCATCTGCGTATCACTTTCCTTCCTGCAGCATCGCTGCAGGGAAGATCCACCTTAAGAGCACGGTCATCTGCCTTGCATATAATCTGATATAATAGCAGACATCCCTCTTTATATCAGCTTTCTGAACACTTGTGAAGTATATTTACATAAAAACTGCGCAGGATGAAGCGTTTCTCCATCCTGCGCAGTTTATGCCTGAAATCTTCTGTTTTTTCGCCACTTATACCAGCGTTTTTTCCGCCGGCAGTCAGTGGATGTTTCCGTTTTCACGGAAGCTCCGCCATACATTCTCGAAGAAGTCATCATCCTCCGGAATCGGACGCACAGCACGCCAGTCGGTTTTGCAGAGACCATCCTCAAACCAGAGCTCCTGTACCAGAGGATGTTCCTCTTCGTCCAGTGCGAAGGTGAATCTGTCCGGGAGGGATGCATATGGCTTTGTACCCTCGTTTCGATCGGTATAGAGTGCACTGCCACGGCTCTTTCCACCATGCGCTGTGTAATCGATCATCGCACGCAGGTACGCACGCTGACTCATCAGCATATCCCGAAGCCGGAAAGCCATCGCGAGCTGCGCGCGGTTCGATACGCTGACGTTTTCTGTGAATTCTGCCAGCTGCGTCTCTACATCGGCAGCATAGGCCTCGATTTCTTCTGAATCACGGATCGCTGCACCGCAACGGCTCATTTTTTCCGCCGCCTGCTGCCAACGCATGCGCACATTTCCATCTTCTGACCAGATTTTTTCCGCCAGAACACCCATCTCCATAAGCGCAGACACTGCCACCGTTTCAAAGAAGTCCGGCGCTTCGCCCTGACATCTCGCCGCGATATACTGTGCCGCACGCGTGCTGCCGACCTGTCCGGCATTCAGCGCGGTTCCACCCGGACGATAGACGCCATGGCTGGCCGCCACCTCGCCCACCGCGAAGAAGCCATGGATATTCGTCTGCCACCAGGCGTCAATGCTTAAACCACCATTGTTGTGCTGTGCGCAAAGCGCGATTTCCAGCGGTTCTGTACGAAGATCGACGCCCTTATCCTGGTAGAAATCAATGGCAGGCTGGTTCATATGGGCCAGGCGTTCGATCGGCGTGCCGAAGCAGGCGCCGGCACGCTCCAGGTATTCCCTCGCCTCCGGCAGCAGCTTCGCATAATCGAACGCACCACCCACCGGATTCTTCCGATAGTCGAGGTACACTCTCCGTCCCTTACAGCTCTCAAGATACACCAGAATATCGATGATGGAACTTCCATCCGCCACCTTACGAACATCGAACGGCCACTGGTACCCCTTCAGGAAAAGCTTGCTCAGCATATCCTGTGCATCGCTGAAGAAGTCCATCAGGAACTCCCGCTCGTCGCTGCCATCCGCCGCTGTGGAGTACACCCGCGGCAGAACCTGCATATAGGTACCGGATACATTCCAGCGTGGACGAATCGATGCAAGACCATACTGCCATTCCGTCAGATTCTTTCCTTTTACGCCGGCCTCCAGTGCGAGCCCGGTCGCACCGAACTGGCTGAGCGGATATACACTGTCCGCATACATACCGGCAGGACCACCCGTCGCATAAATGATATTTTTACATCGGATCAGGACGAAACGCTCCGTCTCCTTCTCTGCATTCACATTCATACAGAGAAGTCCGCAGACGGTTTCATCCTGTACCAGCACCCTGATGACCTGCAGCTTGTCAAGTACGGGAACACCCTCTTCCAGCACGGAACGCTCGAGACATTCGGTCATCTGCTTACTCGTATATGGCCCGACACTGGTGGCACGTCGCCGTGGATCATGATCTGTTTTATAGCCGATATACTCCCCATAACGGTTCCGTGGAAACGGCACCCCCAGCTCGACCAGCTTCAGAAAGCACTGAACAGAAAGCGCGGCTTCACAGAGCGCGATGTCGCCATCTACACATTTCCCTGCGAAGAGCGTTTCCGCCATCTCCCGTACGCTGTCCGGATCACCGCCGGACAGCGTCAGCTTGTAATAGGTCTGCTTATCACTGCCGGTATTCCGGCTGGTACCACTGACTCTGTTTTCGGTCACCAGGGCGATATCATGCTGCCCCAGCTTCCACAGGCGATCCGCCGCATTGAAGCCCGCAGCACCACTGCCGACGATGGCCGTGTTGCAGCTGTATACACGCGCGGAGTACACACCGGCATGTACGATACGATTTTCCATGTGCAGCTCCTTTACAGACGCTGGATGTGGAATCCGCCGTCCACATCGATATAGTTTCCCGTCGTATAGCGAAGACGCTCACTGCAAAGCAGGCTGACCGCACCGGCCACATCCTCCGGGGTGCCCCAGCGGGCAATCGGGAAGGTGCCCTGCTCGATCAGCGCATCATACTTTCCCTGTACCTTCGTGGTCATATCGGTAGCGATGACACCTGGTCGAACCTCATTGACTAGGATACCTTCCGCAGCGAGACGATCTGCATAGAGGGTAGTCAGCATACTGATGCCGGCCTTCGAAACACAATACTCGCCACGATTTACCGAAGAAACCACCGAACTGCAGCTGGAAACATTGACGATGATTCCCTTACGTCCGTCCACCGGCTCCTGCTGAATCATCTGCTTCGCAACCTGCTGGGTCAGGAACATATTTCCCTTCGTGTTGATGCCGACGACATAATCGAAGCTCTCCTCACTCATCTCCAGAAGATCTGCACGAACCTTCGGTGCGACGCCTGCATTATTCACAAGCACGTCGATACGCCCGAAGGCTGCGATCGCCTCGGAAACAATCTTTGTACGATCCTCGCTGCTTCCGATATTTGCCTGCACATAGGCACACTCGATGCCGATTGCCTCCAGCTCATCCAGTGCAGCCTGGTTCTTTTCCTGCGTACCGGTCGCGACCATAACGATATTATATCCGTCCAGTCCGAGCTGCTTCGCGATGGCGAAGCCGATACCGCGACTCGAACCGGTAACGATAGCGGTTTTTTTCATGATGTATATCCTTTCTCAGCCGCGGAAGTTCGCCGGCTGGTTCTTCTTGATTTCCAGGAATTCCTTATAGAACGGCATAAAGGTCTTACTGTCACGGATCACACAGCCGGTCGGCTTGTGTGCACGGATCAGGTCGCCGCACTTTCCACAGGTGAGGCATACTCTGTTCGGGTCAATGCGCCCGTTCCGGACGATTTCATTGGCAAAATCAGGATCCGCGAACGCCATACGTCCGAAGAGCATGCCATCACAGAGGCCTTCCTCGACAGCACCGGCAGTGAAAAGATCTGCATAGGCGCGAAGATAGGTCGGTGCGGATGCCCAGATGGTCATCTCCGGAACGGCCTTCTTCACTTCACCGATACCATAGATCATGCGATGGAGACCCACAAACGGATGCTCCTCCGGTGCGTACTTTCCGAAATCGAACGGGCGGGTGACATGCGTGGTCGCATACGGATTTCCCATCGTGAGATCGACCATATCCATGCCGAGCTCATCGTGAAGCTCACGCACGAGGCGAATCGGCTCAGTATAATCCGGCGTCTCTCCGCTCTCCGGACTGACACCGAAGCCATACGGATATGGATATCCATCATAGATACCGATGCGAGCCGTCACCATGAAGTTCTCATCCTCGACGACCTTCGCCGCGCGGATGCCGTTCTTCAGAAGGCGGAAGCGATTCTCGAAGCTGCCGCCGTACAGGCCCGGACGCTCATAGGCCGATGCGAGCTCTGCCAGCAGATAGCCATGGCAGCTCTTGATATCGATGGCATCGAAGCCAGCTTCCTTCGCCAGTACAGCCGCCTCGCCGAACTTCTCCTCGAGACGCTTTAAATAATCATCACTGACGATGCAGCTGTCATCTGCCGCACGATACTGCTCGAGTATCGGATGGCGATAGGCGATCATCGGTGCCGGTGTATTGTCCGGATTGGAGTAGCGGCCACTGTGATTTGCCTGCATGATCAGGTACGGTGCAAAGCCGTTCGCCTTCATACCGGCTTCCTTCACAGCGGCGGTCATCTTCTTGAATTCTTCCAGTGTGTCACGATTCAGAAGAAGCTGTGTCTTCGAGGAACGACCTTCCTCTACGATGGAAATCGCTTCAAACCAGATGACCGAGCTGCCACCGATCGCCTCATTCACATAGCGGCGTACGGTATAGTCGGACGGTGCGCCCTCCGGTGTCGAATCCGCACCCTCCATCGGAGCGATGCCGAGACGATTCGGGAATGTGATATTACGTACCTTCAGTGGCTCCGCAAGAATTTTTGTGTCTGCAGCAAAAGGCAGGGTGATTCCGAGTTCACTCGCCTTCTGCTGTACTTCTTCCAGGGATTTGTAATGAAATTTTTCGTGTGCCATCTTTGATTACCTCACAGAAAGCAGGCAGCCATGAACTTATGCTGGATATGCTGGATATGTGGTTTACGTCGACTCTTCACTGTTCACATCTGCATTTTTCCTGCGATACTCGCTCGGAGACACGCCCACGGTTTTCTTGAACTGACGGGAGAAATAGGTGAAGTCATCATATCCGCATTCCGTGGCGATCTGTGTGATGCTTCGATCTGTTTTCGTAAGCAGGACCTTCGCCCGGTTGACGCGCAGGAGAATCGCATAGCTGATCAGACTGTAGCCTGTCTCTTCCTTGAAAACATGGGCAATGTAGTTTTTATTCAGGTAGAGCTCAGCCGCAATCTTATCTACAGTGATACTTTCCGTGAAATGGTGGTTGATGTAATTCATGATATTATATGCCACCGTGACACTATGACCCACACGCATCGCGAGAATATCTGCGCACTCCCGGTAAATCAGGATAAACATGCGGCGCAGATCCGCTCCGACATAACAGTCCCAGTACTTCTTCTTATGGTTGTACTCCCGTTCCATCTCAAGAACGATATCATACAGATAATTCCATACCGGTTCTGATACCGTGAGAAGATGTGAGAAGTTCGGCGGTCGCTTGATGAAAACGGCGATCACCTCCGGATACCTCACCTCATTCTGGAAGAAGTCCGGCTGCACACGAATCATATAGCGCTCATACGGGTACTCCAGCACCTCGAGATCATGCTCCTCCAGCGTGTTCAGTACGATGATTCCTCCGCGACCGGTTTCATAGATCTTATCACCTACGCGGTAGCGGATACGACCATTCGTGACCATGATCACCTGATACACATTCTCATAGTGCCGTTCCAGTTTAAAATTCGACGCATTGTATCTGTGTTCGATCCAGACATCTTCCATGGGTGTCTTCTCCTTAACGCATATCTTATAAGTTCACATACTGCCTGCAGTTAAGTTAATTATACAATAGAAAAGAATAAGGTTGCGAGCAGGACATTCGCGAGAATAGCGAATGGCTGTGCTGCGCCATAGCCTGCGGTCGGCTCCTCCGAACCGGTTGCACTGATGGCAGCACCGAGGCCCGGTGCCGATGTGCATCCACCGGCGATCGCACCGCTCAGGATGATCCAGTTGATTTTGAATACCTTATGACCGATGATGAAGGCAACCAGCACAGAGATGCCTTCTACGAAAATCGCCGTAATCGCCAGCTGTAAGCCGGATCCCATCAGAGAATTGATAACGTCATAGCCATAGCGGAGACCAACGACAGCCATAAAGAAGGTAAGACCCGTCTGATACAGGATACCGAGTCCCTTCTGATCCATGCGGAAATTGACCGGTCCGATCTTTCCGATGTAGCTGAACACCAGTGCAGATACCAGGATGCCACCCGCTGCACCGAGGGAGAATGTACCGAAGCTTCCAAGCGGAATCTTGATATTTCCGATCAGGATACCGATGGCAGCGACGAGTGCGATGACCATGAAGTCAAGCGGTCCATCCTTCAGCTTCTTCTCTGTAGAAGTGCTTTCTGAAAGCTCCTTTTCATACGCGAGCTTCTCTGCAGCCACATCGATACCGAAAAGCTTCGGAAGAAGTGAAATCATAAGCACGATCACAAGTACACCGATCGGAAAGGCCACGGTATAGCCGAGACTGATGGCAGAGGACGCGGCCTCGAGCGCATCTCCGGAAACGACACTGCCGGCTGCATCAAGTGCAGTTCCATAGGCCGGGGTAGATGTCATCGCACCGGCGAACATACCGATGGTCTCATATTCCGTTACAGAAGGATTGCCTTTCAGTACGAGATGATACGCAACCACGGAAACGATCATGGAAATGATCGGAATCATCATACCGATGATCACGAACTTCACACCATACTTCTTAAAAATCGCGCCGATGCTGCCACCAACCTTCATACCGATGGACACGAGGAAGAGCATCAGAAAGAACGTGAAGAACAGATTGCTTACGACACCCGTCTTTAAAACACTTGCCGCACTCGCGTATCCAGGTGCGCCCTCCTGCACGCCCTTCGCCCACGCCTGAGCGAAGTAGCCGATAGCGATACCAGAGAAGATACCGCCGGATACTCCGAGTGAGAAATTACCGATCTTGATTTTTCCAATCAGCAGGCCGCTGGCGATTGCCAGGAAAATCATAAAAAACTGATTTGTAAATACAGAAATCAACGTTGTCATAGCTACTCCCCTTATACATGGAAAAGACGCTGTGCATTTCCATGCAGAACCTTCGCCTTATCTTCTTCTGTTAAATTCAGATTGTCAATGCACTTCAGTGTGCGCTCGATATATCCAGGTCCCTGCTCCGGGTCGAACGGCATATCCGTTGCAAATACGATATGATCCGGTCCGAAGAAATCAAGACCTGCTCGAATCGCAGATGTGGATCCGAAGGAAGCTGTATCCGCATAGAACTTACGGAAGGTATCGATCGGTGCACCCTTCATCTTCGTCTTCGTCAGCTCCTCACGAAGCTCTGGAGCTGTACGTCCGCCGTACATCTTTAAACCATTTTCGATACGGCCCTCCAGCATCGGAATCATCGCACCGACATGGTGCGTGATGATCTTGATATTTGGAAAATCCTCGAAGATACCAGAGAAAGCAAGACGCATCATCGCAACCGTCGTCTGATACGGCCAGCCGATCGTGAACCAGAGCTCATACTTCGAGCGGTCCTCTGTCGGGAACTCCGGCACCATCTGCCCTCCGACTGGATGAATCAGGATCGGAAGATCATACTTTTCACAGGCTTCATAAATCGGCCAGTACTTCTCGGTATCGATCGCTTCACCGTTCATGTGGGTATAGATCTGAATACCCTTTGCACCCATATCCTTTACTCGCTTGATTTCTTCGACCGAGGCCTGCACATTATTAAACGGAAGACCCGCGATGAACCCCTCGTAATAATCCGGATTCTCCTCTACGATCTTCTTGATCTCATCGTTACCGATCGCTGCAAGACGTGGAGACTTGTCTGGACCCGCGAAGGTCTCAACAGGTGGTGATACGATATTCGGAATCTGCTTATAACCCGGGAACTGCTTCAGAACCTCGTTTCGCTTTTCCATATTCGACATGGAAGCAACATTCAGTGCGCGCTGGAACATATGTGACTTGTGTGGCGCTTCAGCCATACAGATTTTCGCATACTCCGGCGGCATCAGATGACAAAATACATCAATCGACTTCATAACTCTGCCCTTTCAAATTAGGATTATTCTGTTTCGAACTTTTTCGAAGGAGTCGCTCTCCGGATAACCACACCTTCGACTTCGATACGTTTATGCTATCAGAACATGCATGCAGTTTTCTCAGATTTTTATAAGCATTATATGTACAAAATGGTCATTCTTCTTCGCACAATGTCTACGGCCATCGGTGTTATGTTCATAATTTGCAATTATTTCGCCGTTTATTGTGCATCCTGCCTTATTCCCCCCGCCTTATGGTTTTCTTACAAATAATCAGTCGCTATAGTTGCACAATGATGATCCAGCTGCTTTGTGCACAATGACATGAAGTCCAACTATTCTCTCCCCTCTTGGATCATCCTGTATTGACTTTTCTGCGCGTTATTTGGATTTTACTGTCGTATCCGGCGTCCAAAGTTTATGGGGTCTGACCCCATTAAATTTTTCTAAACTGATTCTAAACTGAAGTTTATGGGGTCTGACCCCATTAATTTTTTCTAAAGACCACACCCCGAAGCGCATCCGCCCTCCGGTCCTCTCAAGGAAGCGCGAAGAGAAACGCATATATCCGCACATAAAAAGCGAAAGCCATGCCACAGGTTTCCCTGTAACATGGCTTTCGCACATTTATAAAAGAATATACAGCTTTTCTGCTTTTCATCGTTTCTTCTACATCATCCGGGAAGATGTGTATCAGAAATGCATCCAGGCGGATGTTACGATCAGTACAGCTTCGCACCAGCCGGAATCACGTCATCAAGCATCAGGAGGTTGAGTCCCTCGTGTCCGTCGTACTCGTAAACCGCGGAGATCAGCATGCCCTCGGACGGGATGCCCATCATCATTCGGGTCGGAAGGTTCGTGATGGCCACACAGGTCTTGCCTACCAGCTCCTCCGGCTCGTAATACTCGTGGATGCCGCTCAGAATGGTGCGCTTCTTCTCCGTTCCATCATTCAGTGTGAACTTGAGAAGCTTCTTTGACTTCGGAACCGCCTCACATGCCTCGATCTTCACCACTCTGAAATCCGACTTTGCGAAGGTGTCGAAATCGACGAAATCCTCGAACAGCGGCTCGATCTTCACCTTCGTGAGATCCAGCTGCTCTTCGGCCGTCTCCACTGCAGTGCTTGCTGCGGTCTTCTCTGCCTTCTCCGCCTTCTTATCCGCATTCAGGCTCTTCATGGTCGGGAAGAGCAGAACATCACGGATCGCCGGCGTATCGGTCAGCAGCATCACGAGACGGTCGATACCATAGCCGATACCACCGGTTGGCGGCAGACCGATCTCGATGGCATGAAGGAAATCCTCGTCGGTGTGGTTCGCCTCTTCGTCACCGGCAGCCGCCAGTGCATCCTGTGCCTTGAAACGCTCACGCTGATCGATCGGATCATTGAGCTCAGAATATGCGTTACACATCTCACGACCGTAGATATAGAGCTCGAAACGCTCTACCTTCGTCGGATCGGAAGGCTTCTTCTTCGTCAGCGGAGAAATCTCCACCGGATGATCCATGATGAAGGTCGGCTGGATCATCTTCTCCTCACAGAATACCTCGAAGAAACCGTTCTCGATGTCACCGATCTTATGGTGTGCCTCATACGGAACGTTATGCTGATCTGCCAGTGCACGTGCCTCCTCGAGGGTCTTCACAGTATTGAAGTCAACACCGCACTCCTCCTTGATGGCATCGGTCATCGAGAGACGGCGGAACGGCTTGCCGAGATCGATCTCGGTGCCCTGGTAGCTGATGAGGGTCTTCCCGCATACCTTCTCTGCGAGGTAACGGAACATGCTCTCCGTGAGCTCCATCATGCCGTTGTAGTCGGTATACGCCTGGTACAGCTCCATGAGCGTAAACTCCGGATTATGACGGGTATCGACACCCTCATTACGGAATACACGGCCGATCTCGAATACGCGCTCAAGACCACCGACGATGAGACGCTTGAGGTAGAGCTCGAGGGAAATACGAAGCTTTACATCCTCGTTCAGTGCATTATAGTGCGTCTCAAACGGACGTGCAGCGGCACCGCCGGCATTCTCCACCAGCATCGGTGTCTCCACCTCCATGAAGCCACGACCATCGAGGAAGTTACGGATCTCACGGATGATCTGAGAACGCTTGATGAAGACATTCTTCGAATCCTCGTTCATGATGAGGTCGACATAACGCTGACGGTATCTCGTATCGGTATCCTGCAGACCATGGAACTTCTCAGGAAGCGGATAGAGCGACTTCGACAGCAGCTCGAGAGACTGTGCATGCACGGAAATCTCACCCATCTTCGTCTTAAATACGAAGCCCTTCACACCGACGATATCACCGATATCCATCTTCTTGAACTTCTTATACTCATCCTCACCGAGCTCATCACGGGTGATGTACGCCTGGATACGGCCCTGCTTATCCTGGATATGGATGAAGGACGCCTTCCCCATCACACGCTTCTGCATGATACGGCCGGCGATCGATACCTGCTGATTCTCGAACTTCTCGAAATCATCCCGGATCTCCTGGCTGTGCTGCTCCTGATCGAACTTCGTAATCTCGAAAGGATCCTGTCCGGCAGCCTGCAGCTCTGCAAGCTTCTCACGGCGTGCCTTTACGATATGGTTGGTATCCTCTACCGGAGCCTGATTCTTCTGGTTTTCCTGATTCTCTGCCATAGCTTCTCCTTGCTTTATGCCAATGCAGACGACCGGGGCATCGTCCCCAGCCGTCTGTCGTTATTTACCACTATATACGCATGCCCCGCAGCGTCTGCCAGCGGCCCATGCGACATTCTCACCCGTACGTCGTTTCGATTACGCCTCGTGATCGTTGACGCGCTCTACCTCGAGAACGCGGAACTTGAGATCACCTGCCTCCGTCTCGACGGTCACCTCATCGCCCACCTTGTGGTGAAGAAGCGCCTTACCGACCGGAGCCTCGTTAGAAATCTTTCCGGTCAGGCTGTTCGCCTCCGAAGAACCCACGATGAAATAGGTCACTTCCTCATCGAACTCCTCATCATAGAGCTTCACACGGCAGCCGACATTGATCTCACCCTCGACAGAGTCATCCACGACCTCAACATTCTTCAGCAGTGCCTCGAGCTCGACGATTCTCGCCTCGATGTCTCTCTGCTCATCCTTCGCTGCATCGTACTCTGCGTTCTCGGAAAGATCGCCCTGCTCTCTCGCTTCCTTGATCTTCTCTGCGATCATCTGTCTCTGATTGACCTTCAGATCATGAAGCTCCGCCTCATACTTGTTAAGACCTGCACGTGTCAGTAAATTCTTCTTTACCTGCTCTTCTGCCATGTTCCCCATAGCTCCTTTCAAGACTTCCTTCTGCTCATCCACCCGCGATGAATCAGCAGTATTAATAGAACAGTCCCCAAAATGGTCAGGGACTTCCCATCATCCATTTTCACAAATGCATATTTTAAAGCAAAAAGGCTTCTCTTGTCAACCACTCCACGCCGCCCCTCCGGGCCCTCCTGCTGATCGACTACCGCTTCATCGCGTCCACCAGCGCATACAGCTCCTCGATGCTCCCGGCGGTGTTCACCTTCCCGCGGAGCTTCGCCGAATCCGGATACCCCTCCGTATACCAGGCGATGTGCTTCCGCATCTCCCGGACCGTCGTGAACTCACCCTTATACTGCAGCATCAGCTCCGTATGATGATGGATCATCGCGATCACCTCCTCGATGGAAGGCGCCGGCAGCAGCTCCCCCGTCCGGAGATACTCGACCGTTCGCCGGATCAGCCACGGATTTCCCTGGGCCCCGCGTGCGATCGCCACGCCGTCACAGCCCGTCTCGTCCATCATGCGCTTCGCATCCTCCGGCGTGAAGATGTCGCCGTTTCCGAACACCGGAATCTTCACCGCTTCCTTCACCCGCCGGATCACATCCCAGTCCGCCGCCCCGCTGTAGAGCTGCGCTCGCGTCCGGCCATGCACCGTCACCGCCGACACCCCGGCCTGCTCCGCCATCTTTGCGAACTCGACCGCCGTATCGTCCGTTTTCTGAAAACCCTTCCGGAACTTCACCGTCACCGGCTTATGACAGCGCTCCACCATCGCGTGCAGAATCTCGTACGCCAGCTCCGGATGATTCATCAGATCACTCCCCTCATGGTTGTTCACGATCTTCGCTACCGGACAGCCCATATTCACATCGAGAAGATCGAACCGATCCTCGATCCGCGACGCAATCTCCGCCATGATCTCCGGCTCGGAACCGAACAGCTGCACCGCCACCGGATGCTCGTCCGCCCCGGTTCGCATCAGCTCCTCTGTATTCTTATTATGGTAGAGAATCGCCTTCGCACTGATCATCTCCGTCGTCGTCAGGCCGACTCCCATCTCCCGGAGAATCGTCCGGTACGGAAGATCCGTCACCCCCGCCATCGGCGCCATCGCCACATTACTCGGCAGCTCCACATTTCCTATTCTCATGCACCTGTTCCCACCTGTTTCTGTCTCGTCACCGTATCTTCATCTGCTGTCATCCGCGGCCACCAGGCTCTGCACCACTCAGATGCCAGTCTATCGCAAGAAGCCACGGAAAGTGACTTTCCTTCGAGCTCTGCACCACTCGGATGCCAGCCTGCCACGCATACGCCACATACTCAGGCTCAGTCATCACCGAAGAGTGTATGGTACGCGGTCTGCTCCGCATTCGGGTCATCCGGCATCACCGGCATATCCCAGGAACCCGTCATCCGGATCCCGCCCTGCTCCGACGCCTCCACGACATCCGGGTTCAATGTCTCCGCCGCGGACGTCATCACCTCTTCCGAAGTCGCCCGGCGCACCTCCGCATGCCCCTCCGGATTATTCGCACCCGGCTCCGCCTGCATGTCCGCCTCCGTCAGCTCCGCCGCAGACTTCCCTCTCCCATGCAGTGTCGCCAGTGCCTGGTAATAGGTCTCCAGCTTCGTAAACAGCGCCTCATAGCGCGTCGCCAGCTCATCGATCTTCTGCTGCGCCTTCGCATCATCGAAGCGAAGATCATCCTCCTCGTGCATCGACTTCAGCACCAGCTTCTGATCCGCATTAAACGACATCAGGAAAACCCCGCCGATCTCCTCGACATAATCCACCGCGATCAGCTTCAGCTCCTTCTGCACATCCTCCGGCAGATTCCCATACTCCGGATTCAGATAATACTTCTGATGATACGCATTCGCCGCACACAGCACCACATCTTCTCTCATGACAGCACCTCTATCTTCTAAAATATCCGCATTATACCATCCCATCGCCATTCTGCAAAGTCAAAAGCCAGCCGCTTAGGGTCCCTGGCTTAGATTGAACCGGTCTCGTAGTACTGTGCTGCTGTTGCCGGCCCTCCGGCGCCCCTGCACGCACTGTTACATTGAAAAGGGCGACTGCAGATGCAGTC
>OQVT01000449.1_pt1 | contig 22847 bp, 19 predicted proteins | sample 1691561 | NCBI WGS metagenome assembly OQVT01 (sample SAMN03418260, study PRJEB22391) | human gut metagenome | biome: human-gut; feature: organic feature; material: feces | host: Homo sapiens | place: Tanzania | collected 2013-01 | reverse complement strand
TCCACCGTGGCTCCTATTCTGCTTTTCAACGAGGCGGACGCCATCTTCGGAATCCGCCAGGAGGGCGCGACACGGGCGGTTGACAAGATGGAGAACAGCATCCAGAACATCATCCTTCAGGAAATGGAGAAACTGGACGGAATCCTGATCGCGACCACCAACCTCACAACCAATCTGGACAAGGCTTTCGAGAGGAGATTCCTTTACAAGATCCGGTTCGACAGGCCGGACGAGAAGGTCAAGGAACAAATCTGGACTTCGATGCTGCCAACCCTCAGCGAAGAGGATGCGCGGGAACTGGCTCACGGTTTCGACTTTAGTGGAGGCCAGATCGAGAACATAGTGCGCAAGAATGAGATCAAGTTCATCATAGACGGGGTCGATGCCGGCATGGAAGAGATCCGGGGATATTGCCGCGAGGAGATGATCGAGGATGCCGGCTCAGGAATGAAGAAAATCGGATTCCGATAGCGCGCCAAGAATCTCTTAAACAAAAAACTCCAAGGATCCGGAATCGAAGCACATCGACTTTCGCCGCCATATTTTTTCAGCCAAATATATTATATTTGCATCTGGCAAACCTTGGAATAACGACTCGCGTGAACTTTGACAAAAGCGACATGGTTGTCATGACAGACTTCAAAATATTCATGGATAATGGCAAAGAATTTTTTCAAGAGATACATCTGGCTGGTTGATCTGATCAACCGCAGGAAGTATGTGTCTTTCAAGGAGATCAGCGAGGCATGGATGCGCAGTCCGCTGAACGAGACAGGAGACCCTCTGTCGGAGAGAACCTTCTTCAACCACAAGGACGCCATCGCCGAGATGTTCGGGATAGAGATTCTAAACGACAGGAGTCTCGGATTCTACATCGGGCGTTCGGATGTCGGAAGCGACGAGACAAGCGACTGGATGCTGCACACACTGTGTCTGAACAATGTGCTGCACGAGAACGCGGACATGAAGGATCGGATACTCATGGAGAAGGTCCCGTCAAGCGAGAGATTCCTTACGGACATCATCAGCGCGATGCGTGACTTCAGGGTGATACGTCTCTGCTACCAGAGTTTCCGGCATCCGGAGCCGTTCTGCTTCAACGTACGTCCATATTGCGTCAAGTATTTCAAGCAGAGGTGGTACCTGCTCGGCGACAGCGACTTGGGGCTGCGGATATATTCATTGGACCGCTTCGTGGACATGGAAGAGTTGGAGGAACATTTTGAGATTCCTAAGGACTTCGATGCGGAGGAATATTTCGGGAACTACTTCGGTGTCATCATCGGGGAGGAGCCGGAGGACGTGAAGATACGTGTCGTGCCGGACCAGGTAAAGTATTTCCGGACGCTGCCTATGCATGGGTCTCAGAGGGAGACGGCGCAGGAGGACGGAAGTTCGGTTTTCAGCTACCACATCGCCCCGACCTTCGACTTCGTGCAGGAGATCCTCTCGCATGGAGCGGATGTGGAGGTGCTCGAACCGGCCGAGTTACGCGAAAGTGTCGCTGACATCATCGCAGGAATGGCATCGCGTTATGGGCTTCCCGTTTCCCGATGAATCAGCCTGAATAAAAGTTACAAGGACCTCGCTCTATGGGATTTCCATTGCGGATAGCGATGGGCTTCCATAGATTGACGAAGATGATGAGAAAATAATCGCTATGACAGATTTCGCCGCTATTGATTTCGAGACGGCCAACGAGTGCCCGAGCAGTGTCTGCTCGGTGGGGGTCGTGGTGGTGCGAGAAGGTGAGATCGTGGACAGTTTCTACAGCTTGATCCACCCCGAGCCTGAATATTACAAATGGTTCTGCCGGCAGGTTCACGGCCTCGGGCCGGACGACACTGACGACGCGCCGGTGTTCCCTTTCGTCTGGGAAAAGATCGAACCCTTGATCGAGGGACTGCCTCTTGTGGCTCACAACAGCCGTTTTGACGAGGGCTGTCTTAAGAGTGTCTTCAAGGTCTATCAGATGGATTATCCTGACTATGAATTTTTCGACACCCTTGCGGCCTCACGGCGACATTTCGGTTGCGCCCTGCCCAACCACCAGCTTCAGACCGTCGCCGCTGCCTGCGGGTACGACCTCACGAATCACCATCACGCTCTGGCCGATGCCGAGGCATGCGCCGCCATCGCGATGAAAATCCTGTAGCGACCTCTGGTTGACACCAAGGCTGCCTCTTGTCACATCATGCGAGGAACAGGCATGTTCACCCTGCAGACAGCCCCATTAGTCTCCACAGCCAGACTTGTTGAAGGATTGTAAAGCACAACTATATGAATATCAATCATCAAGCCTTTTGCCTTTAGGATGATTCAGCTAAAGGGAATGCGCTAACATATTCATTGATAAGCATTTGTCAGCCACTCGCTCTGTATCAGCCGGTGGGTGGCAATATATTGACTTACAATAATCTGATGTGGTCTCTTTAGCGCAAACCGACCTAAGGGAAAGCGTTAGGATATTCATAGATAGCGAATTTCGCTCCACTGCCATATTTTTGCAGCAAAAGGTTGTTACTTTGCATCAACAAAACAAAACGAGTATGGAAAAGATCAATTTATGCGAGGGCGTAGTCGCCCAGATGATGGACACAGAGGCGTGGGGCAATGTTTCAGGGGACTTCCCGTTCAGCGAGGCACAGCTGGAGAAGTACGCAGACAAGCTCGACTGGAAGGAAGTTTCAGGCAACACCAACATTTTCTGGAGCGTCCAGATGTTGGAGAAGTTCAAGAGAAGAATCGACTGGACGGCCCTGTCCCGCTGCCTGCAGGAGGAGAACGTTTCGGCTGAGCTGCTGGAAAAGTTCAAGGACAACTGGAACTGGGAGGAGCTCTCTGACAACAACTGCCTCACTCCTGAGCTCATCGACCAGTTCGCCGACTACATCAACTGGAAGGCCCTGATCAACAACTGGAGTTGCTGTGAGAAACTGGCCACCGAAGAGTTCATCCGGAAATATTCCGACAGGATCCCAGCCTGCGACTTCAAGGACTCGAGGCTCTGGAGAGAAATGGTCGAGAAGAAGGAGAAAGAGATCAAGAAACAAATCTGCCTGTGTTAAAAACGCATTCTACAGAACGACAACAGCGAGGTAGGGACGTCCGCCTCGCTGCTGTTTTTATGAATATTCCAAGATCGGCAAGATCAGGCTTTCGGGGCAGAATCCGGTTCCGGGAGAGTATATGGAGTCTTCTTGCAACTTTGTGACTCCACGTAGGTCGTCAGGCGGTTGATTTCCTCGGGGCTGATGTACGAGCCTTGGATGCGCTCGGTCTCTGTGTCGATCTTGAAAATCATATCTCCACCTCCGGCAAGGTTCTCCGCTCCCGGAGAGTCAAGGATTACTCTGGAGTCGGTTCTGGTCATGGTTCTGACAGCGATTCTGGTCGGGAAGGTTGCCTTGATAGAATCCGTGATGACTTTCTTGGATGGTCGCTGGGTGGCAAGGATGATGTGGATGCCGACGGCTCTGCCCTTCTGCGCCAAGCGGATGATGGACTCTGTGATTTCACGTGAAATATATCTGGACTCCTCTTCACGGCCTGCAGGAATGGTAAGGTCGGCATATTCATCAATGATGGTGACGATGTAAGGCCAACGTTCTTGAGGAGTGGATGCTTGCTTATTGTATTCCACGATGTTGCTGATGCTGCCTACGCTGAGGTGCGAATAGCGGGCTTCCATTTCCTCACAGAGTGCCTCAAGGGTTTTGCCTGCCTGATCCTTCGTCTGCACGATAGGATTCTCACCGGACAAGGTGGCCAGATAATGTCCGCCAAGACGGCTGTAGGCTGAAAACTCGCAGCCCTTGGGATCGATGAACACAAATTTCAGTTCCGACGGGTGCTTTGAATATAGTAGCGAGGCGACCACGGTGTGGATAGCCACCGTCTTGCCCTGCTTTGTGGCTCCTGCGATGAGCAGGTGAGGAGCCTTGGCCAGATCAAAGACCTTGACTTTGTTCCCGAAAGTCCGCCCGATAGCCACCGGCAGTTCAGCCTTGCTGTTCCGGAACGCATCATCACCGAGGACCGAACGCATACGCACCACCGCTCGGCGGCCATTGGCGATCTTATCTTCCGACACTTTGTCTTCGGGAATATATTCATCAAGCAAATCCAAAGGGGGCAGCTGGTAGTCAGCAAAAGTGTTTTCTTTTTCCATATTATTAAATATTAACATATTACAAGCAAATAATCCTAAATGGCACCGCCGTTCACGGGCCACCTCAGATCGTCAGGACGTTAATAGTCGTGTTCGCAAGGTCATAGACCTCATCGAGGGCCGCCCCGTTGGAGAAGACAATCCCGTTCCGCTCCTCCACTCCGGCGGCTTTATGAATATGCCCGAACAGATGAAGTTTCGGACGGATCCGCATCACGCGCTGCCACAACAGAGGCTCACCGTAATGAATCTCATCAGAAAGGTCAAGAATATCCTCGGGCGGCTGATGGGTGACAAGAACGTCCGTGTCCGGAGGTATATTCATAAAATCATTCTCCGCACGCCTGTTAATCGCATCCTCGAAGAACATCGGCACGCCGTAGAATTTGACCCCATCAATCTGGACTCCGGAATTACAGAGATAGTGGCAATTCTCGTCAAGCCCCTCAAGCCTCGCTCCCCGAAGGCAGAAGTCGTGGTTGCCGGCGATGAAGACCTTTTGCCTGTGGGGCAGATCGCAGAACCATTCCATAAAGTCCAGCGCCTCCCCCTCGGTCCCCATCATCGTGAAGTCCCCTGAATGCACGATCACATCCCCCTCCGGCAGATTCGTCAGCTGCCGGTGCATGTTGTGGGTGTCCGATATGTGAACTATTCTCATATTCTCTGGTCTTTGAACATCGCCCTGACTTTCCTGAGAGCTTCTGCAGAGCCGTTATCGATGCGGTTTTATTCGTGATGATGAACTTCGCCGCCACCATAAAGAAGATGTCCCGAGATTGCTCCATAAACTTGTTTTTCGCAAAGGTAGGCTGCCGCATTGCCATTTTGCAGCAGTGACGGACTTTCCTTTACGCCTTATGATTATTTCGGAGCGGGATCAAACGCTTCTTGTTCTTGCCGCAGAATCGCCACGCTTAATACCGACAGGAGACTCCGAGAGGTGGCTTCCTTACGAAAAGCCTTCAGCCCGGCAGCCTCCGGAACGGCCCAGAAGCGGAATCCGGCTGAAAAACTATTGCCTTTACCCAAGAGTATTTCAGCCTCATCCCAAGTACAGCCATCTGGATTGGCAATCGCGCTGAAGGCGTTTTGTAAAACGGTGGTAATCAAACAGTACTGCCATATTGGATTCCCCCAAAACAAGTTTGGAGCGTTTTTGTAAAACGGCGGCATAACACCACACTTTCAGCGCACCCCAGACAAGGCTGTTCTGCTACCATTTTAACATATTCGTAAATCCAGACACCTCAAGGCACAAACTATCCCAGCAGCACGCAGTCAAAGTCCGCCTTGCAGCAGCAAGACCGCTTGTAGTCGAAACCGTAGATGCGCATATACGCCTCCGCGACCTCTTTTGCCCCATTGTTGAACGGATTCGACAGATTCGTCGAAACAACAACTGACATCTCCGGTGTCAGTACCTGCCCGTTTGAACGTCTGATTCTTTTGGGCGTGATTCTAAACGCTTTCATAAAAACAGCAATTTATTCCAATGATCACACAAGTTCAGGAAAGGGGTCTATATCCTCTCCAGAAAAGTCTTTATCACCTTATGCCAAAACTCCCAGTCTTACAAATTTTATTTTAATGTACACACGTTTCAATTCCGGCTTCATATAGAACCATCCTGCCCCGGATTCCGTCGTCCATCCTGGGCCTTGTGAAAACTGAAGATTGAGTTTTTTTCTTTATACTAGAGCATATAGTTAATAGATCATTATTGATGATACTATCCATAAAATCATTTATGTGATTAGCTATTGCTAAAACAGCATCAGATAAACCCTTATTAAAAATACCTAAATCATTTACAAAGCCGGAGAGTGCTTCCCCTTGTTAGAACCATTGGGATGACGGACGCAACTACAACTGGTCATAGACCTGATGCTGCCGAATTGCTGGCCACAATACTTGCAGGTGTACTTACTCTTCTCTGATCCTTCGTACAGTTTGTGCTTTCCTTTATTAGGACCGAATGGATGTCTGGCACAACTACAAGCCGTCAATGACCTGACACTGTCAGACCCATATCCACAGTATTCACAATAAAATCTTGGCATAGTTATCTGATTCCATATTATTTATCTATCCATTTATTTGCTTCATCATTCCAATTCGCCGCTTTCACATTATTTTCAGAGAAAATCTGCTGAAGTGCATCTTTATTCGTCTCAAAGATCTTTTCCTCTCCATTGAGGTGATATTTATTTAAATCCTCAGGCCAACCATCAACCATTGCCTTAAACCGGCCAAGAGTCAGCCAAGCATAATGAGAATCATAAGTTGAGATTGTTCTTCGATAAACGGAGATAACTCCGACTCCTTCCTCGCAGAAAATAAGAGGTTCAATAAGCAAGAAAGATACTCTTGTGCATCCATCGTTGATTAGTTTACGAGCGCAGAAGCGGTCGATATCATTATTTCTATCGACTTCAGACTCAACAACAACCTCGCCCTCCTGTTTGTCAAATTCGTATCTGACTTCCTTTTCCATATTGCCATTTCCATCCGCTTCAAAGACGACCCAACCTTTTGCCAGAAAAGCACCGATATATCCAGGTCCGCCAGTTTGATACAGAAATACAATATCATTATTACGGCTGCGCTGAATCATCTTCGTCCTCCAAACCTCACCATATTCACAAAGGCCAAGAGCATTTACGTAATTAGCGAATATGCTCTTCTGCCAATTGTCATCCAACATATTGAAGTGGACACAATTTCTATGAATCAGCCTATCAGATTCAACCATATCCAGGACTTGTGGTTCAGGCACCGACTCTGAATCCATCTTATCAGGAAGTTGTGTTTCCAACTCCGGCTCCTGATCATTCTTAAAAATACAATTGAATCGATTCCACAAAGTCTGGATTTCGGTCTTGCTCTTATCTTGTTCCGTTTCCATTATATTAGAACGTAATATTTTGGTGATATTCTCAAATACCGCCACATAAGCATCCGTAACAGAATCGAACTTAAGCTTCTCCAATTCTTCAGAGATGGCTTTGATCTGTGAATCATCAAGGTAGAAAATCAACTTGTTGAAGATGTCTGATCTTAACGCAATTATTTCATCAGGCTCAACCTTGCCATCATTCATAATCGACCACATTTTGGAAACAAACTCAGCATATACAGAAATCTTGTTCTCATATACCTTGATATTCCTCTCGCGCGATTCTTCGCTATTTGACTGTCCTGTAAGCAGTTGATTGGTCACAACCGCCGTAAATACAACAGACAGAACAACTGCGATGGTTTGAAAAAGCATATCCTGCGCAGAAAATATTTTCGGCAGAATGGCAAAAATACCAATGATAAAAATAGCAACCGCCAAATAAACAAGAAGCCTTGCTGTATTCTTGGCTTCTTTCTTTTGCTTCTTATCCATATTTCAAGATTTATAGTTCAGCATCAACCCAACAGCACGCAATCAAAATCCGTCTTGCAGCAGCAAGATCGCTTGTAGTCAAAGCCGTAGATGCGCATATACGCCTCCGCGACCTCTTTTGCCCCATTGTTGAACGGATTCGACAGATTCGTCGAAACAACAACTGACATCTCCGGTGTCAGCACCGGACCCTTATGCTTCTTATCCTTCTGGATAGATTCCTTAGCATACCCTTTGCCGACCCTCTCAGCGTACTGGGTGGGTCTTTCTCCGGCAAGCGGTGCGATATGAGCATTCTCATGAATGCCATCGGCGTTCATTCGAACAACATACAAAATTACTGAGATTCTTCGAGAGGCCCATAAACGACATGCACATTTTACTTAAAAATACTCAAATAAACCCCATGTTACCATCACGCAAATAGCATCAAAATTAATTCATAATCAATCGATTAAATCCTTTGATTTGTCCTTGATGATTCGTAACTTACAGTCAGAAACCTAAGCACAAAACCAACTATGAAAATCTTGATCGACAACGGCCACGGAGTGGACACAAAGGGAAAGCGGAGCCCCGATGGACACCTTCTGGAATACGCCGAAAACCGGCTTCTCGCCGGCCGCATAGTCTCCGCCCTCAAGGCCCAGAGCCACGACGCCGAATTTCTGGTACCGGAAGAAAACGATGTCAGCCTCTTCCAGCGCTGCGACCGCGTCAACCGCTTCTGCTACGCCCTCGGCAAAGAGAACGTCATCCTCGTCTCCATCCATTGCAACGCTGCTGGCAAAGGCGACCGCTGGTACAACGCCACCGGCTGGTGCGCCTACACCACTCCCAAGGACACTCCAGCCGACCGCCTCGCCACCTGCCTCAACAACGCTGCCCAGATCCACATCCCCGACCAGCGCCTCCGGATGGACCTCACCGACGGCGATCCCGACATCGAGGCCTCCTTCTACCTCCTTCGACACACCAGCTGCCCCACAGTCCTCACCGAAAACCTCTTCATGGACAACCAGGCCGACGTGGAATACCTTCTCAGCGACATTGGCCAGGCCAACCTCGTCAACCTCCACGTCACCGGCATCAACTTCTACCTCGGAATCCACTAACGAAAAATGCCCGGCCCCGCCGAGCATCCTTCACTTCCTTGTCCACCAATGTCCACCCTGTCCACTCCGTCTACCGGTGGTCAAAGTTGTTTGGTCAAGATGGCATTTTTTCATCTTTGCGAAAAATGGCTTCGCGCAATTGAAATATCTTTGCCTCAAGATAAACAGCGCCGTTCTATGTCAACAGACAAAATGGCAGAAGAAAATGACAGGAACGGTATTTGATTTTGAAGCTGCGAAGGTTATCGCAGATAACCATAAACAAATAAAAATTAAAGTTTTATGACAAATTTTGACATCAAGGCCCTCATCGAAGGCGCCTATGCTCAGACCCCAACTCTTCCAGGGTTCTGGCTCAAGTATGACGAGTTCCGCGAGAAGTTCAACGAACTCATTGCCTCCCATAGCGACATCCCCGTTGATGTCGAAAAAGTTCTCTCGGAGTTATATCCGGATTCTTCCTTCATGGAGCAGTATCAGCTGCAAGGCTCGGAAGACGTTTTCCGCGCTTTTCGGATTTCCCCCAACAAATTGGTCATACAGAGAGACCTGAAAAAAAAGATTGAAGCGATCTTACGCGAGGCCTCTGGTGATTCTGATGGTTGGAAGAACTTCGCCGTGATTGGAGCCAAGGGGCTCAAGCCAGAGATTCTTGCGATGGGATTTATTGGTATCCGTCAGGCAGTGGAATGTCTGTTCCGAGGTCGCTTTGAATTTCGTTCAGGAGATCCGACCAAGCACGAAGCGCCTGTGCTTATAAGAGATAAGAAAGAATCGAGTACGCCATCGGATGTAACGTCTGCTTTTTCTGGTGTGAAGCAAGAACGCGTAAGAAAAAAACCGAAACAGGGTTCCTTTATTGGGGATGCCATTGATGCCTTCGCTTATTTCCCTCGCCCCAAAAACTCTACCACCTATGGCTGGGATGCGGCCATCAACGAATTAGCAACGAACCTTGCTCTCGAGGAAAGGTGGTACTATTCTGAAGAGGACAAGCAAAAGAAGCCCATCCTCAAGAATTACCTAAGCTATACGTTTGAGCGCCTCCAGTTTGAGGACGCGGAAGAAACACGTAAAGCCGCCGAGGAGAACAGAGATGCCATCCTTAAGATACTCGTTAATGAAGAGCATGCACTGTTCAATACAGGACTGGTCAACAACATTTATGAGCCCATCTATGCTTTCTTCAAGAAAAACGACGGCTCAAATCCAGTTATATCGCAGCCCTGGATATTTATCGCGTTCGGAACAGCAAACAGCTACTATCAGAATATCATAACTGATTTCCCCTATCGCCCCAAGAGGGCCCAGTATTTCACAGACTCAAGTGATCTTTTCTACGACACGAATGCTGCCATTCCAACGCTTAACTGGGAGCACTTCATCAAGGACAACATAGAGCGGCTACCTCTTGGCTTCGTGAAAAAGGGCGCACCGGAAGGTTATCCTTTTTATGACGATCCTGATTCTCTGCCCCGACCCCAGCGCCAGGCCTATTTCAAAAAGATGGCTGAAGACATCTTCGAGGATGATGACTGGATGCAGTTCTTGACGACAAGGTTTAAGAATGCCTTGAATATCACTCTCAGCCGTGTTGCTTGGAACTATAAGACAGCAATTCCAGTGTATTATGTTGAAAAACATCAGCTCTCATTGCTGCTTCCACTGGCACTTGAGAAAAAGGACGTTATTGACGTAGCTCTTGTTGTCGAGCATAAAGTCAACAAGGAGAAAAAAATCAACAACTACGTTGGTCGGACGATTTTCACCTTGCAGATGGCATATTCGAACGCTCGCTTAATTACACGTCCAGACAGCGATTGGCTTATGGCGGATATGAATCCGAGCAAATAAAGCCAACTGAATACTTGAGAGCCTTGTCAGGAATGACGGGGCTCTTTGCGAAGATACGTTTCGCAAAATATCCGTATCTTTGTTTCCGTAACCAATTAGAACAAGTATGCCAGCAAACAAAAACGCCGTTGTAAGATATATTATTCTGGATAGGATGCTGTCGGACCAGCACCACTACTATACCCGTACCCAATTATTGAATGCAGTGAACGATTCCCTAAAAGGCATTGACGAAGCACTGCAAGTGAGCAAGCGAACGATAGAAATGGACTTGAGGGATATGGAAGATATTTTCCAGATTGACCTTGATGAGAGCAAGATTATCAACGGAAAGAAAATAATCCGGTATGCCGACCAGACGAGATCCATCTTCTCAAAGCCTCTGTCGGACGATGAGAAGATGCTTCTCAATGAAGTGTTAAGTACGCTCGGACAGTTCTCTGGACTGGATAATTTCGTGTGGCTGGATGACCTTAAAACGAAGTTGGGGAATCAGGTGTCTTTCGGAGGAAGCGAGTTTGACACTGGGAGCGGAACCCCTCAGAGAAAGGTGATAAGTTTCAGCTCAAACGAGTTCCTTCAGAATAAGGAATACTTGGGATGGTTCTTCTCTGCCATAACAAACAAGAAAGTCGTTTCCATCACATACCGGAAGTTTGACGCCGAGAGTGCGCAGGAAATCATCGCCTATCCTTACATGCTCAAGCAATATAGAGATAGATGGTATCTGCTATGTACAATAACATATCTTACAATGTCAACATTATTGTATTGCCAACATAAGGGCGCAAGAACTATCTGTTCTGCGGTGACGACGACGCTGCACAGAGGGCAGCCGTGGTCTACTCCCTGCTTGCCACCTGCAAGGCACACGGCGTTAATGAACGGGCGTGGCTTGAGGATGTCCTGCGCCGGATCCCGGAATACGAACAGGCAGGGAAAGACTACGCAGACCTTCTTCCCGGAAACTGGAGCGCATTGTCTGCAAAGTAACTCAAACCAATATCACACCCCCATAAAAAGACTGCAACCGGCATCGCACTGATGCAAGTTGCAGTCAAACTTTATATGACGCACGTACTTCCTCGAATGCTTACATAGAAGCCTCGACAGGTGAAGAAAGTGAAATTCCCTTCATATAGAAAAGCTGCACCAAAACCGTCGAGAAAAAAGCCGCAAGAAAAAGCTTCCAGTAGTCCTTTTTATCCACTTTCGCCGCCCGCTCCGAAGGAATCGCAAGCGAAACCAGCCAAAACAGGATTGTTCCCGACAAAACCCGGATGTCAGCCAGCACTGTCGAAGAAATAATCCCGCCAATCAGAATAAATTTCGAAACGGGAACCGCCGCTCCCCAAACAGTATTACAAAGAAGAAGAGATATATGTCCGGTGCGCCTTTGCTTTGATGTTGTCATAATTTTGTTTCAAAAATGCTTGCAAAGATAGTCAATTATTGTCTGTTGCATCGGCTCTGAATTTTGCAAATGAACTGGTATGCTCCGGAATACGCAATTCACATCCGCATCAGCAAGAGATAGATCTATTTGAAGCCCCGCACCAATCTGTCATAAATCTCGTTGAACCACAGACGCTTGAACATTTCATTTGCCCTATCTTCGGTGAGTTTATTGTAGAGCTCGAGCTTTGTGTTGATGAATGTCATCAGCTCATTATCAACTTCTTCGAAGAACTTTTCTTGGATGTTGTCACGAGTATTGTCCTTATTGAAGAATGACATCAGCTCTTCGTTGGCCATCACATGCTCCTTCATCTTCTGAATGTCTACCCGGTCATCCTCGGTCAGTTCAAGGCCGAAGGTATTGTTGAGTTGCTTGATAATATTGCTCAAGAAATCCATTTCTGGTTCATCGGGGCCTGTCACCTGGCCTGGACGCATACCTGTTACTCCAGTATCGCCACTGTCAAGATTAAGCTTCTTGGTAAACTGATACTGAACCTTGTAGCTATCGAGCTCCGTTTCGTTCAGAATATCCTTGGGCATTTCATCCTTCTGGTAAGGGAGGAGCTTGGCAAGGGCAATCAGGAACACATACAGTTTGTCAAGTTCAATGTCCTTGAACGTGATAATCTGGGAAAGGAACTTATACAGGTTTGTATACTGCCTGCAGGTTTTCTTAAACTTATACAGGTCCTCTTCATTCAGTCGGCTCTTTACCTTGTCTACAGCAGTGTAGAGAACGCCATATATGAGTTCTTTATTGACCTTGTCAGGATAGTAATAACTAGCAAAATTGTCAACGTCAATCTGGTCGAATGCATTGAACTCCTGGAGGCGGCTCTTAAGGTCATAGAGACTGTTAGGATCGGTTTCATCCTCTTCGTTCATATAGAGTCCGCCATAGTAATCTTGGAATCCTTTTTTAATGATTTCGGGGTCATTAACAAAGTCGAGGACCATCGTAGAGTCCTTCCCGGCACAAGTGCGGTTAAGGCGGCTGAGCGTCTGAACAGCACTCTCCGCCGCGAGTTTCTTGTCTACGAACATCGTGTGCAGAAGAGGCTCGTCAAATCCTGTCTGGAACTTCTCTGCGACGATAAGAATCCGGTACTTTGGCATCTTGAAAGCCTCGGGAATATCAACATTACCCTCCAGGTTGTTCATAGAGGTCTCGGTGTAGGTTTCTCCAGTATCCTCATCATACACGGAACCAGAGAACGCAACGAGCGCACCGTAAGGAAGGCGCATCTCACGCATCAGCTCATCGAACTTACGCTTATAACGAACGGCGTGAAGCCGAGAACGGGTTACGACCATAGCACGCGCCTTCCCCTGGATCTGGTTGCTGGTCTGCGTCACAAAGTGCTCCAGCATAATACGGGACTTGCGCTCAATCGCGACATCCTGCAGGTCAACATAGCTGCTCAGCAACTTTACGGCCTTCTTTTTCTCGTACTCTTTGTCAGGAAACTTGAGGTCACGGACAAGTTTGTAATACCTCTTGAAGGATATGTAGTTTTCGAGCACATCCAGGATGAAGCCCTCCTTGATGGCCTCTTCCATTGTGTACTCATCAAATGGTTTTTTCTGCCCATTCTCGCGTTCGCAGAAGAGCTCGATAGTCTTCTGCTTTGGCGTGGCAGTGAAAGCGAAGAACGATATATTATGCTTAAACCCTTTGCGTTCAATCTCACTCTCGATGATATTGTTCAGGAGGTCTTCCGAATCTGCACCCTTTACATCCTCGGCATCGAAGGCTTCTGCTTCCTCCAGTGAGAGTGCTTTTCTCATCTGGCGAGCAGCTTCGCCGGACTGTGAGCTATGAGCCTCGTCTATGATGACTGCATACTTGCGATCCGGGAATAGCCGGATAGTATCAGATATGACCGGGAACTTCTGGAGCGTTGTTACAATGATACGCTTTCGGTCTTCGATGGCTCTTTTCAGGTCTTGAGAGTTGCACTTGTTGTCGATATACTTGACCTCACCTTCAGTTATCTGGAACTGACGGAGATTGTTCTGGAGTTGGCGGTCCAGGACACGGCGGTCTGTAACAACCAGCACGCTGTCAAAAATGGGCTTCTCATCCTCGACGGTCCTATAGAGATTGGAAAGACGAAAAGCAAGCCAAGTGATGGTATTGCTCTTACCTGAGCCGGCAGAGTGCTGGATAAGGTAGCGATGCCCAGCACCTTTCTCTTTCACATCACCGACTATATGGAGAACAGCACGGCGCTGATGGTAACGCGGGAAAATAAGGCGAGCATCCGATTTTGTTTCAATCTTTCCTGTACGCTCATTGTAGTATTTTTCTTCAACCGTCTGCAGATTGATAAAGTTCTGCAGTAGATCCAGAAGATTGTCTCTGGAGAGAACATCCATCCAAAGATAAGAAGTTTTATAACCGATAGACTCAGTCCTCTCGTTAGCATATGTCTTATTGAACGGGAAGAAACGAGTTTTCTCGCCAGCTAACTTGGTGGTCATAAATACCTGCTCGGAGCCAACAGCAAAGTGAACCAAACACCGCTTAAACTCCAGGAACTTCTCCCCTTCTACCGGTCGGTCACACATATACTGGCGGATGGCATTGATATGACGCTGTCCAGTCAACGAATTCTTAAGCTCCATTGTCACGACCGGAATTCCGTTCACAAAGAGAACCATATCAATTTCGTTGTCGTTCTTCTCCGAATAGCGAAGCTGACGTACAACAGCCAGTCTGTTCTTTTCATACAGAAGTTCATGCTCAGGAGTAAGGCCGCTTGCAGGCTTATAGAACACCATATTAAAACGAGCCCCGTAACCGGCTTCAAACTTTGCGTTTCCCTGGAAGAGATGGAGAGGGCCACGCTTCAGTTCAGAGTCAAGACGACTGAGTATTGATTTACGCGCAGCCGCATCGCTTCCAGTCGCCGCCACAAGTTCCTTATAGGTGTCAGGCTGAGAATCCTGAAGGAAAGTAATCACCTCATCAGGGATAATGCAGAGCTTCTTGTCAAAGGCTCTTGGATCGACTGAGTGATACTCCGGCACGTCGGTAAATGAACCATCTGCCTCTTGTATGAATCGGTGGGTCAGATACTGCTCTATCTGGCCTTCCATATACAATTCGTCGGGTGTTCCTGGCATATATGTATTTAATTCTTAATGAAACTTGACTATTCACGGCAATCTATTTGCCCTGTAACTGCCTCTGAAATAATCGCTTCTCTATACTTGTACAAATCCTCAATCTGCGTCTTCAGTTCTCTTTGAAGATTGTTAATTGATTCACACTTCTTGTTGGCCTCTTCAATGATTTCTCTCTGCTCCTCAATAGGAGGAACAAGAACCCGAAGCTCCGAATACTTGTCTGCACCGATGTTAGGTATTGTCGCTTGGATATACACGCTATTCTTCCATGCCTCATACATCGAAGTCTTCGTATAGAGAAATAAGAACTCCGGCAAGAGTTTCTCTCCACAACGAGCACGGATCAAATACCCTGCATAGCAAGCATCAAACCCACCGCGGTATAAATAAGTCTTTCCTACGGTAGCACCACTCCGCGCGAATAAAATGTCACCAGGGTTTAACATATAATCCTTGGCTTTTTCAGGAGATAGGGATTTGAAAGTTTCATCCCAAAGATCTCCATCGTCAGTAATGTCAGTTATGCGAATATATCTTGGATATGTTCTATCATCACTCTCTGCAGATTCATTGGCACCATATGTCATATTTTCGCTCAGAAAGTATTTTAATGGAGCACACGCCCAATGTGAAGGGAATAAATCATTCATTCCTCCATTATCTTTTACATAATTAGCAACTTCTCTTGTTCCCCTGCATACAATTTCACTAACCGTTGCTATTTTATACCTAATGATATCCTCTAATAACTTAGAATGCTCATCAATAGCACTGCCAATGTCATTTACTCTTTTGTGCAAAAACGAGACGATGCTCTTTTGTTCCTCAAATGAAGGGATAGAATAGACCTCATCAAGCAGTATTGAAGCATCAAAGTGAGGAATAGTCGTCCCTGATGAAAAAGTCTTAAAGGATGATTCTAGATACTTAAGAAAGAAGTACAGATACTCTCTGTCAAACTTATTTTTATCATAATCTATTTTGGCCATTGTAGAAGAAAGATAGCCATCTTTTCCCAAAACAATTTCACCAGCATTAGCGCCATCCCACAGAACTAAAATATCATCCGCGTGGACAAGGACCAACCCATCAGTTTCCACCGGATACTGAGGGACTTGATTATTTCTTCCTCTGAGGTTGTCCATTGTCAAATAAGGTAAATTGCCATTTGGAGTTGAGCTTAACTCAACTGGCTTGCTACCTTTCTCTAAAGAAAGAAAATAACGTAATTTTACAGATTCCCAATTATTCATTGCGAGCAAAAATCTCAGGATAATACTTTCAAACTCAATACGAAAATACACTACTAAAACAATTCATTCATAATTCTCTGAATCGTTTTGTTTCTATCCACGATTACCTCTTTTAGGATAGTCGCTGACTGATACGAAGTTCGTTGATAGAAATACTTCGTGAAATTTATTTCATAATTGATTCGGGTCTTTGCAAAATCGATCCATGAATCCTTATCTATGTAAGGGAGCACTTCTTCTTGGAAATAGTCTTCGTAGTTCACAGAAAGAGGTAGACTCTCGACATCTCTTTTTGCGGGGTCTGCCTGTATTTGACCTCTTTTTGTAATTAAATTGCCATTCTCATCTCGTTTGGGTTGCTCAATGACAATTGTAAGGCGACCGAACTCTTCGTTGTCGAAGACCTTCGAGTTATCAGATTCACGGAATTCCCGATAAAGACTAAGAATCTTTTCAATATCCTCGGGGCGAATGTCATTTCTCTTATTACCTAAACTCTTCGAGGCAGGTGCACAGAAATCCACAGCATTAATCAGCTGGACTTTACCCTTACGTTCTGCACTTTTTTTATTCGTAATGAACCAGATGTAAGTGTAGATACCGGTGTTATAGAAGAGGTCCTTGGGAAGGGCTACAATACACTCCAGCCAGTCATTCTCAATAATCCACTTTCTGATGTTGCTCTCGCCGCTACCGGCTCCACCAGAGAAAAGAGGCGAACCATTTGTGACAACACCCACGCGAGCTCCATCCGGCTCCATTTTGGAGATCATATGCTGGATAAACAACAACTGACCATCACTGACACGAGGAGTACCTGCATAGAAACGACCGTCCGGATTCAGAGATTCATTAAGTATGAACTCCTGGTCTTTCTTCCAGGTTACACCATACGGCGGATTTGCCATAATATAGTGAAACCGGGAGGATTTGAACTGGTCTAGCGTAAAGGAGTTCCCCAGCTTAATATTATCAGCATTCTCCCCTGTAATCAAAGCCTCTGACTTTGCAATAGCATAAGACTGCTCGTTGAGCTCCTGCCCATAGGTGCGAATCGTCGGGGTATTTCCTTCGGAACAGATGTTCTCCAGAATGTAGTTCTTGCCTACGTTTACCATACCACCGGTACCACAAGCGGGGTCGTAAATAGTACGGATTATACCGCTCTTATTGAGAATAGCTTTATCCGGGGTGAACATAATGGCGCTCATCAGGCGAATCACATCGCGGGGAGTGAAATGCTCACCGGCAGTCTCGTTGCTGTTTTCATTTGAAATGCGGATGAGTTCCTCAAAGATGTAGCCCATATCGTGGTTATCGATCTTCTCCGGTGAGAAGTCCAACTCGCAAATCTCCTGGATCATTTGGTACAGGAGACCATTGCGTATGAGTTTAGCGATCACCTTGTCAAATTGGAAATTGGTCAGAATATCCCGGACCTCCTTATTGAAACCATTGAGATAGTTCTTGAAATTGATCTCGCAGTTCCGGGCGTCATCCAAAAGAGTGATGAGGGAGTGCTTGGAAGTATTGTAGAATTTCTTTCCACCAGCTGCTTTGAAGAGAACTTTCTCCAGGTTCTGGTCGGCAATCTTATCCTTAAACTGCTCGTAGTTCTTTCTGACGGTTTCATTGTAAGGCTTAAGAATACAGTCGATGCGGCGAATCACCACGAAAGGCAGGATGACATCACCAATCTCGTTCTTTTTGAAAGTATCTCTAAGAACGTCATCTGTTATCTTCCAAACAAAACTTACATCAGGTTTCTTGTTATTATCCATGATATTGTTTTTATTCTTTTCTTGTTTGACGATGCAAAGGTAAGCATGAGATGTGCAACATAAATGCACAGCTAATCAAAAACGCGATTTGGCGAAGACGTAGTCCCCAAAGGGGCTCCAACAAACTTGGGTATTCCTACGATTTTAAGACCATTATCATAATTTGATCTAGCTGTCTTATATATTGCCTTTACACATTCAATATCATCATTAGCTAATTGATGTTCACGACGCCCCGCTCTAAATGGATCATGAAAATACGTGTAAGCCCATGCGGAATTCCTTTGATCACCATCCCGGTATACTCTGTTGGATAGAGGTTCAAATATCTTAAAACCTTTCTCGGTACCGATGAAAGAGTAATTCATATATAGAATTCTTCGATGGATTAAATTATTAGAAAAAACGAACTCAACATGAATATCATAATTCCTGTTAAGTGCGGCAGCAAGACCATCTTTCCATTCTGTCACACGCCTAATAAGTATTGCTTCTTTATCGTCTTTCCCTTGCCCTAAAACTAGAATGTAATAAGGTATACTGAGTTTTTGAGGAAGGATAGCATCGAGAAGATGTGTTAAGTTCGCCAGCCCAATAATATCTCCATTACGCTCATTACTAAGCAAAAAATTGTCTGAAACTATCAGACTATTGCTCGGGGGCAATTGTAGTCCACTATCGTTAATGATATTCTTCCAACCATTATCATCTTTACCGTACTTCGTGCCTGGTACAAATTCATCTTTGAAGGACAATGACTCAAACATACGGTTTGTCACTTCTTCTTTACTTATTACCCAAACACCATATTTATCCCGGAGCATCTGTGCGTCTTCTGAAGGACAATCTCTTAAGAAAAAAGCATTTGGCTTCGAAATAATGGCATCTTCTTGAGCATTCATTAAATCAAAGAAGTCCTTAAGTGCTATTGGTACAGAAATGTCGTATGCTTTAAAAATGGTGAACAAATCATCGCTATTATCTGAGTCAGAAGGATTAAAAATACTATTCAACTCAGCATTAGTCAAATCCATACAGATGTTGGAATGGCTCTTAAAAATCTCGATGATATTATCCAGGCCAGCTTTTGTAAAGGCCTTTCTCAAGACATCCGTCAAAGCTGTCCTCTCAGCGTATATTGTTGCTTTAGAGTCCATTCTATTACTTATTACGAGATGCCATTTCTAGTTTATTCAGGGCGATGGCGTCCTGAGCTGAAGCGTCATAGAAGTTCTTGCCAAACGGCTTCCCAAATCTTCCAGTAATGGAATACTCCATATCATAGGGGTCACCTTCCTTAGGGAAGTAGTACACCTTAAAAGGACAATTCTCTTCCAAGTCTTTTTCATTCTTGTAGCCACCTTCAGCCACGAGGACCTGAGAACGACGAATCATATACTCAGAATGAGTCTCGATGATAAACTTAAACTTGAAGTTGCTATTTACATACGCAAACAACTCAGTAAGCATACGCTGAAGATCTGGATGAAGATTCTGCTCCGGTTCCTCAATGACTATGAAGGGTTTAGCATGCGTATGCTCATATTTACGAATAATTGAGGCCAGATTAATAAGAAGAATCATCATCTGATTGGACCCCATACCTTTATCAGCAAGATCCATCCATTTCCCTCCGTCAGAGATATAAAGACGATAAGCTTCTCCACCAAAAGACTCAATTTTGAAATCATCACCTATATCAAACTTTTTCATCCAAGTCTTGATAAAAGAGTGAGCGGTAGATCCTTCCACAATCTTCGAACGGCAGAACCGATGAATGGACTTTGCCAAATAATCGTTTTTGTTATCAGTATTGTAGAAAATATTCTGGGACGCAGAATGGGCATAGATATACTCCGCAGAAATCCCACTTATCACAAAAGACAAGTCTTCAGCAAGGTCACGAAGTATACCAGACCGTTCATGAATGAAGGCCTTATCCGCCTCTTTATCCTGCCACTTTTCATAAACAGCAGGATTAGCTTTGGCTTCATCAGAAAGGACTTCTGTCATCCCTGAGACAGAGATAATACTCTCTATTTGGTTAACAATATAGTTAACGCCAGAGTTGTCAAGAACCATATTAATATCCTGAGTTATCTTGGTGGCCTGATTCCTGCTAGAAGACTCTCTAGTGATCATTTCTTGGGATTTCCGGAGTTTATCGAGCTCTGCATTTCTCTCAGCAATCTTCATTAACATACTATTGCTAAGAGAGTTCAAACGTGAAAGATCCTCTTTGATATGACGACTATCTTCGTGGGCCATTCTATCCTGAATCTCAATTTGCTCATGTCGCAATTCTTCCATTTGCTTTGTCAATCGCTGCATTTCGATGAGGGCATCTGGGGCAGAGCCAAGGCATAGTAGCGAAGCAGAGCCTTGCCGGTGCTGACATGGGTCTGGAAGACCAGCTTCTTATTCAGGAAGAAGTTCAGCAAAGAGGAAACCACTCTGGCACCAACGCCGGCGCAGGTCGTCCGGGCAATGCCTGTCAGGGGCAGGGCAGAGCTAAGCAGGGAGTAGCCGCCGATGTCCACCGCCGCGCTGGCAAGGGAGCTCAGGGTGTAGCGGAAGAAATGGGCAAGAATCAGCTTGTAAATCCGCCAGGAGTCATGAATCACCCGGAAATGGGAGCTTTTGTTCTCCTCAATATAAACCGTGCGGATTTTCTGCTCGTCAAAGGGAATGCCCTGATCCTTGAAGGCCAGCAGCATATTGGTCTCATATTCAAACCGATCGCCGTAAACCTCCGCGAGATGTTTGAAGAAACCGGTGCGGATTTCAGTTCTTCAAGCGACACTGAGGTTATTGTAAAACTTATTGCACGTGGCTATAAAAAGGGGCTTGAGCGCGCGCTTACAGATACAATTCAGATGATAAAGGGTTCTTTTGCGATTTGCGTAATGACAAAGGATGCTTTGATTGGCGCGCGCGACCCTAACGGAATCAGACCGCTTTGTCTTGGCCAGGTTAGGGGCGGATGGGTTCTTGCCAGCGAGTCCTGCGCTATTGACGCAATGAACGGCACTTTTGTCCGCGATATTCATCCTGGTGAAATTGTAATAATCAACAAGGACGGAGTTCTTTCTTTTGAATTCGGGGAAAAAACTTCGAAGCGTTCGTGCATTTTTGAATATGTCTATTTTGCGCGTCCGGATTCAATTATTGACGACATTCCTGTTCAGGAAGCAAGATATAAGATGGGAGCGCAGCTTGCGAAGGAATCTCCGGTTGAGGCTGACGTTGTTGTGGGTGTTCCTGATTCTGGGCTTGGCGCTGCGATTGGTTATTCAAGGGAATCTGGAATTCCGTATGCAATGGGCGTTGTAAAGAACAAGTATATTGGGCGTACTTTTATTGCTCCGACTCAGCAGGCGCGTGAAAACATGGTTTTTGTAAAGCTGAATGCGCTTAAAAGCGACTTGGACGGAAAACGCGTGGTTGTGATTGACGATTCTATTGTGCGCGGAACGACTAGCCGCCGTCTGGTTCAGATTCTTCGCCGGGCAGGCGCAAAAGAGGTTCACTTCAGGGTAAGTTCAGCTCCTGTAAAGTTCCCATGCTATCTTGGAATTGACACTCCTACAAAGGAAGAGCTTATTTCTTCCGGCCATGACGTTGAGGAAATCCGGAAAGAAATCGGTGCGGATTCGCTTGCGTTTATTTCTGTGGATGGAATGTTCGAGGCTTTAAGGGCGTGCAATCCGGAGCAGTACGGTTTCTGCAAGGGATGTTTTACCGGTGAGTATCCGATGAGGGTTCCCGGTGAATTAATAGAAAAAAAAGTGAATTAAGAAGCCGGCTGTCTGAATGATAAAAAGGCGGCGCTTTGAGCGGAATCTTGTTGTTTCGCTCCTGGAAAAGGCTGAAAATTAGAAAATCGAAATAAAATAAACAATTTTAGGAGACCATAAGATATGGCTAGTTACAAAGAATCTGGTGGTAGTCCAGATGAATCATGGCTTGCAGGGGGGATATCACAGATACGAAAAGTGAATACAAGCATGGTTATGACTACCTTAAAGAAAAAAGATTTAGCCGATATAGAACCATATTTAACTCAACTACCAGATGATATTGTTCCAAATGTTTGTACTCATATTATCAAGACAAGGAATAGTGAATTTCCAAAAGGCACAAGGATATATCAGTACAATGATTTAGGTACAGGAAGAACGATGGATTTATTCTGTACTACAAAAGATTTAGAGCCTTTAGATATAAAGGGGTTAAAAATAGATTATACAAAGGATTAAGCATGGATAATAGGACTTTAAAAAAACCTTATATTGAATTCATTGGTGCGAATGCCAGTGAGGTAACGGGATCAGCAAATCTGATACGTTATCTTAATTATCACATACTTGTTGATTATGGCTTGCGGCAAACAAGTAACGAGATTGAAGATTATACATTTAATCTCAAAAGACATAAAAGTATAAAGCCAAAATGTTTAGATGCAATATTTCTCACTCATTTGCATATAGATCATTGTGGTTTGGTACCAAAACTTTATAAAGAGGGTTGTAACTGCGATCTTTACATCCCAGATGGGTCAAAAGGGTTACTTACAATTATGTGGCAAGACAGCTTAAAAATCTTTCACCAAGATTATGAGCGTTTTGACCGCAAACCTTTATATGAACAATGCGATCTCGCTCACGAGTTCTCTCCTGTGCCCGC
>OQVT01000447.1_pt1 | contig 22878 bp, 25 predicted proteins | sample 1691561 | NCBI WGS metagenome assembly OQVT01 (sample SAMN03418260, study PRJEB22391) | human gut metagenome | biome: human-gut; feature: organic feature; material: feces | host: Homo sapiens | place: Tanzania | collected 2013-01 | reverse complement strand
ACACCAGCCTTCCAAGCTGGATACGTGGGTTCGATTCCCATCACCCGCTTATGCGCCTCTAGCTCATTTGGTAGAGCACCTGACTCTTAATCAGGGTGTGCAGGGTTCGAGCCCCTGGAGGCGCACTCAAAGGTACCGGTTTTATGGACGTATGAGCCATAGGGTTGGTGCTTTTTTTGTTGTATAATCATATTGCAGGCAAGGAGCTATCCATCTACAGCATTAGTATAATAGTCCTATTAATTTTGAAAATAGGGATTGCTATTTCGAAAATTTGAGTATATACTGATGAATAGGACAAAAGTAACATTAGAGGTAAAACAAAATAGTCGGAGTATAAATATGGTAAAGACAGTTGATAAATTTTCAATCGAAAATAGGGCTGACGAAGAGATAAAATTTGCCGTAGAAAATGTTATCCGGCATGAATATGACAATGCGGTAAATCACATAAAAAGAGCACTCGGCATGTTGAAAAGCATCGGGTGCATGGTAAAATATGTGGAATACCTGAATATACTTGGATTGGTATATGAGCTGGATAACAAAGAGAGTGCGGCATTTGACTGCTATCTTGAGAGTCTTGCCAATGCAGAGATAATGCGCTCGAAGGACTTGAAGGCAATGATATACAGTAATATTGCGTCAAGCTATAGCAAGATGGGAAGAAACAAGGAAGCACAGCGGTATTTTAAGGATGCGTGTGATGAGTACGGCGCTTTGTCGGAGAACACAGAGGAACGCCACAGAATGTGGGTAATGTTTGAGTATGTCAATAATGCAATAAACGACAGGTATGTCGCCCTATCTTGAAGCGATAAGCTTACAGATAGGGTTTCCCATGCCTGAGAATTTTTCTTCATATTCTGTCATGATGTTTCCCTGGTTCATGACCGGGTCATTGTGCAGGTCGCGGGTGCTGGCATCGAGGTGCCATACTTCAGAGCATTCAATCTCTTCAAGTGAAAAAGTAAATAAATCCTGATTATCGGTCTTGAACTCAATATGGCCCGATGGTGCAAGAAAACAGTCATATCTGGCAAGAAATTCGCTGGAGGTGAGACGTCTTCTGGCATGACGGTCCTTTGGCCACGGATCGGAAAAGTTGAGGTATATGCGGTCAACCTCATTTTTGTCAAAAATATCAGGCAGTGTGGCCGCGTCAATGCACAGAAAATGAACATTGGCAAGCTCTGTCTCCTGCATTTTCTGAACGGCGCGAAGCAGCACGCTGGTGTAGCGCTCTATGCCGATATAGTTGATATTGGGATTGAGTGCAGCCAGATCCATCAGAAATCTGCCCTTTCCCATGCCGACCTCAATGTGGATAGGGTTGTCATTTCCAAGAAATTCGTGCCATTTTCCCTTTAATTCCACAGGTTCTTTTATACAATATGGGCTGTTGTCGATGACTTCACCGGCGCCCGGAATATTTCTTAGTCTCATAGAATCTCCTTGATTTATATAAATATAGGTTACAATGTATTTTATAACACAATTATGACAGTGTCAAAATAAAACAGAAAAAATGCACCTTAAATCCCTTGATAACACGGAGTGCTTACTTTATAATTAAAGGGTTGAAAAAAGTTTAATTGTTACTACAAAAGCAGGAATATAATTATGCATATTTTAAATATATTTAGGAAAAAAACAGGAATAATAGTACTGATGGCGGTAATTGCCATTACAACTGTGTGCGCAGCGCCTGTGTCAGTGAGGGCGGATGGAGCGTACTGGCCTGAGGGGCCGCAGGTTAATTCGCCGTGTGCGGTGGTTATGGAGGTAAACACCGGGACAGTGCTTTATGAGAAAAACTCTCACGAGAAACATTACCCGGCAAGTATTACCAAGATACTCACCACCTATCTGGCCATACTCAACTGCAAAATGGATGAAAAGGTGACATTTTCAAAAGAGGCGGTCAATGACAGCAGGGATGGTTCATCGAGCATATCAAGGGATGTTGGTGAGGAGATGACCATGGAGCAGACGCTCTACGGAGTGATGCTTGAGTCTGCGAATGAATGTGCCTATGCGGTAGCAGAGCATACCGGCAAAAAGCTGGGTGGAGATTACAGCACCTTTATCGATTTGATGAACAAGACAGCTAAGGAGCTGGGGTGTGAGGACACACATTTCAATAATGCAAATGGCCTGCCTGACGAAAATCACTGGACAAGCGCCTATGACATGGGGCTTATTTCATGTGAGGCATACAAAAATGAGGAGTTTCGCAAGATTACAGGCACGAAAACATACATGATACCGCCAACCAACAAGCATTCCACTGAGACACCGCTGTACAATCATCATGCGCTGTTACATCCGTTTAAGCAGTATTCGCAGTATGTGAATGCGGATTGCACCGGCGGCAAGACAGGCTATACAAAGGTGGCCAATAGTACGCTTGTGACATTCGCGGAAAAGGACGGACTGACACTCTGCGTTGTCATTATGAATGCACAGTCGCCTGGCCATTATGAGGATACGAATACTCTGCTGAATTACTGCTTTAGCAATTTTAAGGCATTGAATATTGGTGAAAATGAGACGAATGAGTCATCTGACAGCTCAAAGGATCTGGGTGTATTAAACAGCTATGGAATGTATGCAAAGGTATCGGAGAATTATGTGGTTTTGCCGAACAATGCGGATTTTTCCGAGGTTACAAGAGAAGAGGATGAAAAAAAGCCTGATTCAAAGGATGCTCTTGCAACGGTCAAGTATTTGTATGGAGACCATGTTGTTGGGCGGGTTAATTTGATAGGTTCAGGGGAAAAGGTGGATTTATCGTATTTTGATGCCGCAAATAGCAGCAAAAACGTCATAAGGATTAAGCCGGTTTATTTTTTGATATTGCTTGTGGTGCTTATAGCACTTGTAATATTAATTTTGATAGGCAGGAGAGTTTATGATAATTTCTATCGCATCAGGCATAAGCTGAGTGCAAAGAAAGAACAGCGCGAGAGATATAAGCAGTATAAGAGGATGAAAAGGAGAAAGACAAATTTGTCATTCAGAGGGAAGAAAAAATACTAAAAGTATCAGAAACGGAGATTTAGATGAGTGAGACAAAAACCGCCCTCGTGCTTGAGGGTGGAGCTATGAGAGGAATGTATACAGCAGGAGTGCTTGACTGCTTTATGGATCATGGCATAAGCTTTGACGCAGTGATAGGTGTTTCAGCCGGAGCATTGTTCGGCGTGAATCTGCTTTCAAAGCAGCGTGGCAGAGTCATCCGCTACAACAAAAGATTTAACGGTGACAAAAATTATATGGGCATAAGGCCTCTTTTAAAGGAAAAAAACATAGTGAGCACGAAATATGCCTATGACATTGTTCCAAGAGAGCTTGACCCGTTTGATGATGAAGAATACAAGAAATCTGACATTCCTTTTTATGCGGTTGTGACTAATGTAAAGACCGGAAAGCCTGAGTATGTGCAGATTAAGAGTGTTTTTGAACAGATGGATGTGCTTCGTGCATCCGGTTCAATGCCGATCGTGTCAAAGCCTGTAAAGCTGGGGCATCAGTGGTATCTGGATGGTGCCGTGACAGACAGCATTCCTTACGAAAAGATGCTTGAAATGGGCTATGACAGGGTTGTTGTGGTGCTCACAAAGCCGGCTGATTACGTGAAAAAACCGATGCCTAAGCTGTTTACGTCGATATATAAAAAGCGTTTTCCAAGGTTTTATGAGGCATTTTCGAACAGATACATTATGTACAATGCACAGCTTGAGCGTTTAAAGGAGCTTGAAATGCAGGGTGTTGCAAGGGTACTAAGACCGTCAGAGCACATTAAGGTCAGCAAGGTTGAGAAGGATCCGGATAAGCTGGAGAGTCTGTATCAGCTTGGTATACGTGATGCGGAGAAATTTCTGGAAGGATGATTACGGCAGGGGGACACCGGACAATAAGGTCATCGCTCACACCACAATGTGATATGATGTATGGAGAAGCGGTAATGAATATACAACAGGTACAAAGCCTCATAGCTGAGGCTATGGAAAAGCACAATGGAATAGTGAAAAAGGAAGAGCTCACGAAGCTTGGAATAGACTACAGACGCATTGATGCGCTTGTTAAGGAGGGAAAGCTTTCACGCGTCAGAAACGGCTATTATACTGACCGTGTGGACGGCTTTAGTGAGGTGGAGCTTGTCGCAGCGCTCTTTCCGGATGCGATGCTTTGCATGGAAAGTGCGCTGTATGCATACGGCTATTTAAAGGAAAAGCCGTATGGATGGACTCTTGCAGTGGACAAAAACACTTCAAAATCGCGCTTTAAGATGGATTATCCAAGGATTATTCCGTTTTACACGGAGCCGGAGGCGCTTGTTCTTGGAGCTTCTACTATTGAGCTGCAGGGCTGCAGCTTTGGCATTTATGACAAGGAGCGGCTCATATGCGACTGCTTAAAGTATGAGTCCAAGATGAGCCATGATGATTTCAAGACTGCGATTCAGGCATATATCGCAGATCCGGACAAGGATATCTCTGTACTTATGGATTATGCGCGTGAGAGAAAGGTCTTGAAAAAGGTACAGAGTCTGATAGGAGTTTGGCTGTAGTGAAGGTTGACTTGAGACAAATAAGCAGTGAAAAGAATATTCCGTACAGTGATGTGCTCTGGCAGTATGTCACAGAGGATTTTCTGTGGCGTATAGATAAAGCAGGGCTGGCATCGGTGCTATGGCAGAGGAAATCTGAATACACCACCGGTGAGAAGCTCTCCGTGTACTATGTTTATGGAAAAGCATATGAGGCAGCGGATAAAAGCTTTGGCGTGCCGGTTGAGCTCATAAGGGGCATAATCACGGGAAATGCCGAGTGCAACAGTCATAGTGATGTGATATGGGAGAGCGAGTCGCTGAGGGAGGAAAGCCGGGATGCTTACACTTTGTCCTTCAGTGCGGAGTTTGATGGCACGAGGGTGCCGTTTGCTGTCAGGATAGAGAGGCTTAATGAAGCGGATGCGGGTATTCCCTTACAAAGGAAAATAACGGCTATGAACCGTTTGCATAAAACAATAGAGACAAATGTTTATTCGCCGGAATCGATACTGGCAGAGCAGCTTTTTGAGATTATGGATAAGCTTGAGCTGGTCAGGGATATGAAGCTGTTTGCTGATTCGTATGGTATTCTTAGGGAATATTCGGTCAGCGGCAGGCGCATCATTGATTTTTTTAAGGCAAAGTCACAGGAAAAGCCAAAGGTTGCGTCTATGCGAAGGCTTGAGCAGCTTGGCGGCTACAGAAGCTATACATACATGAAAAAACGCTGGAATCAGTATTGCAAAAGACAGGAAAAGCTGTCGGGGCATTATGACAGCATAGGCTGGGAGGAGACGCTTGATTTGATACTCGATTTTCTCACGCCGGTGTGGAGTGCATTCTGCAATGATGAAATATTTTATGACGACTGGATGCCGGAGCTTGGAAGATTTCTGGGCTAAATGTCAGGTGGATATTTGTTCAGCGCGGACCGCAACGGAGTGCAGACAAAGCACGAGTATCGTGCGGGTATACGAATGTTCATGGGTTGGTTCTGAATAGTTAAAAAGGACACATAGGAATTTATATGGAAAAAGAACTGATAAATAATTCACAATCAAATATTTATCCGTTTCACATGCCGGGGCATAAGCGCCGCGGCAGTGATATAGGTGCAGGGCTGGACCCGTATGCTATTGATATTACAGAGATAGATAATTTTGACAATCTGCACCACGCTGAGGGCATTATAAAGGATGCACAGGCTGAGGCAGCGGCACTTTACGGTGCAAAGCGTGCATATTTTCTCATAAACGGAAGCACCTGCGGCATACTGGCGGCAATCTCTGCGGCCACCAAAAGGGGAGACAAGGTGCTTGTAGCGAGGAACTGTCACAAGGCGGTGTATCATGCACTTTACCTAAGACAGCTTCACCCGGTGTTTACATACCCTGAAATTACACGGACAGGGCTGCAGGGGCAGATAACCGAGGCACAGATAAGGGCGGCCTTTGATGAAAATCCCGATATAAAGGCGGTTGTGATAACCTCACCTACATACGATGGCATGGTTTCAGATGTGGCGGCAATCGCCTCTGTGGCGCATGCACATGGCGCTTTGCTCATAGTTGACGAGGCACATGGCGCACACTTTGGCTTTGGAGGAGGCTTCCCTCAAAATGCTATAGCGCTCGGGGCAGATGCAGTCATAGTGAGCCTGCACAAGACGCTTCCGGCATTTACACAGACGGCACTTTTGCTGCTTGGAGGGATGCGAGAAGCTGCAGTGGAGAAATTTCTCGGTATTTATGAGACAAGCTCACCGTCATATGTGCTTATGACAGGCATAGAGCGCTGCATACACTATGTGCGTGATAACAAAGAGACAGCCTTTGTGCAGCTTAGGAGCAGGCTTGACAGATTTTATCAGAAGGTCAGCGGACTTTCGCATCTGAACGTGGTCAGAAAAAGTGATTTTTCTGCTGACGAGGCATATGATTTTGACGAATCAAAGATTATTATATTTACAAAAGAGGCTATGAACGGACATACACTGCTTGAGCTTTTACTCAAAAAATATGAGCTGCAGCTTGAGATGGCGGCAGGCAATTATGTACTGGCTCTGGCGTCTGTCATGGATACGGATGAGGGCTTTGACAGACTTGCGGATGCGTTGCTTGAAATAGACAGCCAGCTCGAAAAATATAAGTCTGATTTTGAAGAGTTTTATGATATATTAAAGAAAGAGGACATAGTACATCAATTTTATCTGCCGGTCAAAATGGACACAGATATATATCAAAAGCTGCCGGCCGTAATGGAAATGTATGATGCATATGATGCAGACCATCAGGCGGTCTATGCCTTTAAGGCAAGCGGAAAGGTGAGCGGCGCCTTTATAAATATATATCCGCCGGGGATACCGCTTGTGGTGCCGGGAGAGATAATGAACGACAAGCTCATAGATGATGTCATAAAGGCTGTAAATTCAGCGCTTGAAGTGCAGGGGCTGTACTTTGATCCGGATGCTCATATGTGGAAGTTTGTTGCTGTGCTGTAAGCAACAGTTTGACATAGCAAACAATCATATTTATACTAATTACAATATAAGAGGTTTACAGATGGGTAAGATTTTCTGCGTGATGGGAAAAAGCGCATCAGGCAAGGACACTATATACAACAAAATACTGCAGGATGATTCCCTCATGCTTAGCAGGATTATCCCGTATACCACTCGCCCGATAAGGGACGGAGAGACACAGGATAAGGACTATCATTTCTGCAATGAAGAGGATGTAAAAAGGCTCAGTGCACAGGGGCGCATCATAGAGCTTCGCGAGTACAATACGGTGTACGGTGTGTGGAAGTATTTCACGGTAAACGATGATGATATAGACCTTCGCTGCAAAAGCTATCTGACGGTCGGAACACTCGAGTCCTACACAAAGATACGCGATTATTTTGGCAGTGACAAGGTGCTGCCAATCTATGTGGAGGTGGAGGACGGCGACCGTCTGATACGCGCCATTCACCGGGAAAAGGGGCAGCAGGTGCCTAAATATGAGGAGATGTGCCGCCGCTTTCTGGCAGACGCGGCAGATTTTTCCGAGGAGAAGCTGCATGAGGCGGGTATCACACGACGCTTCATAAATGATGATATGGACACTGTGCTTGCCGAGATTTCAGCATACATACGACAGAGATCATAATTGCAGAGCAAGATAATGGCTATGGCTTGCACATAAGTGTAGCCGGAAACGAATAAGGAGGCAGCCTCATGGCAGTCAGAGTAAATGAAGTAAATCAGGTGACACAGGTTCCTGATGCACAAAAAACACAGGCCGGAGACGGCTCGTTCAAATTCACACTGGCCAGCGCCATAACAGACGCTGATCTCCAGGCAAAGGTGGATGCCCTGATGCAGGATATCACAGCGCAGGGCAACAGAATAGCCGAGCATATGGACATCAGGGATATGAAGAGATATCGCGGGCTCATAAAGGATTTTTTAAATGAGGTGGTCTACAGATCCCATAAATTTTCCAGAGAAAATTTCCTCGACAGGAGAGGAAGACACAGAGTTTATGGTATAATAAGACTGATAGACAGCAATCTGGACGAGCTGGCATCAGAGCTGGTGGAGGATGAGAAGGATCATCTGTCCATACTTGCAAGAATCGGAGAGATACGCGGACTGTTGCTTGATATACTCACATAGGAGATTATATTTTATACCTTATTGGGAAAAGTTATAACAGTTCATTAAAAGACAAATACATGAAGAGCCTGCGCCGGATATGGGCAGAAGCATAACAGACACAGGCAGACTAAACGGAGGCAGCAGCTATGGCAGGATTTAAGGATATAGTAGGAAATGAGCAGATAATAGAGCATCTGCAAAATGCCATATCAATGGGAAAGGTCTCACATGCATATATAATAAACGGACCACAGTTGTCCGGCAAAATGATGATAGCCGAGGCATTTGCCAGGGCGCTGCAGTGTGAGAATAAGGGCACAGACGGTTGTGTAGAGTGCAAATCGTGCCATCAGGCAGACGACCACAATCATCCTGATATCATATACGTCAGTCATGAAAAGCCCAACAATATATCGGTTGACGACATCAGGACACAGCTCAACAATGATATAGTGATAAAGCCGTACAGCAGCAAATACAAGATTTACATTGTTGATGAGGCAGAAAAAATGAACCAGCAGGCGCAGAACGCGCTTTTAAAGACAATTGAGGAGCCACCGGCATATGCGGTCATCATGCTTCTTACCACCAATGCAGACAGCTTTCTGCAGACTATCAGGTCGCGCTGCATCACGCTCAATATGAAGTCGGTAAAGGATGAGGTGATAAAGGCATATCTGATGAACGAAAAGCATATTCCGGATTATCAGGCAGACATCAGTGCCGCATTTGCGCAGGGCATCGTGGGAAAGGCAGTTAAGCTCGCCTCATCGGACGAGTTCAACGAGCTAAAGGAGTCGGCACTGTCGCTTATAAAGCGTCTCGATGACATAGATTTGTACGAGCTGGGCGCAGCAGTAAAGCAGATAGCTGAGTACAAGCTTAAGGTGCAGGATTATTTTGACCTGATTATGGTGTGGTACAGAGATGTGCTGTATATGAAGGCAACAAACGATGTTAACGGACTCATATTCAAGGATGAGGTCTATGATATAAAGAAACAGGCAGCAAAGCATTCCTACCATGGAATCGAGGCGATACTTGAGGCGCTTGAGAAGGCGAAGATACGAATTAACGCAAACGTCAATTTTGACCTCGTAATTGAGCTGCTGCTTATGACCATAAAGGAGAACTAATCACATGACAAAAATAGTTGGTATCAGATTCAGGACAGCAGGCAAAATATATTACTTTGATCCGGCTGATTTCGACCTTGACATGGCAATGCATGTTATCGTGGAGACAGCCAGAGGCATAGAGATGGGAACTGTCCTCATTCCACCGAAGGAGGTGGAGGATGACCAGGTGGTTTCACCGCTTAAGCCTGTCATCAGAGTGGCAACCGACGAGGATGAGAAAACGGTTGAGAGAAATAAGGAAAAGGAAAAAGAGGCATTTGCCATCTGCAAGGAGAAAATCATCAAGCACGGCCTTGAGATGAAGCTGGTGGATGCAGAGTATACCTTTGACGGAAACAAGCTGCTGTTTTACTTTACAGCGGACGGCAGAATTGACTTCCGTGAGCTCGTAAAGGATCTGGCAGCGGTATTCCGTACGAGAATTGAGCTGCGTCAGATTGGTGTCAGGGATGAGACCAAGATGATGGGCGGCATTGGAATCTGCGGCAGACCGCTCTGCTGTCATTCTTATATGGCAGATTTTGTGCCGGTTTCCATCAAGATGGCAAAGGAGCAGAATCTCTCCCTCAATCCGACCAAGATATCCGGTGTGTGCGGAAGACTCATGTGCTGCCTCAAGTATGAGCAGGATACATATGAGTATCTGAACAGCAGAATGCCGTCGGTAGGAGAAAAGGTCAAGACACCTGAGGGAATCATCGGAGAGGTCAAGTCAGTCAGCGTGCTCAGGCAGCTCGTGCGTGTTGTCATCGACAATGGCGAGGAGAAGGAGCTTCGTGAGTATACTGTAGATGATCTGCGCTTAAAGCCACGCCAGAAGAAGGATGTCAAGCTCACAGAGGAGGAGCTTCGCGAGCTCAAGGGCCTCGAGGATAGCGGCGACGAGACAATGGAGGACAAGCCGCAGGAGAAACCACAGAGAAACCGTGGACGCCGAGACAACCGCGATTATAGTAGAGAAAACCGAGACAATAGGGAAAATCGTGAAAACAGGGAAAACCGCGACAATAGAGAAAATCGTGATAACCGTGAGAGCAGGGACAACAAAAATGAATATCGCGAGCGCCGTGATAAGCGTGACAACAGAGAAAGACGTCCGTACAGGGCGGACATAGAGGCTGCGGAAGCTTCAACAAATGAGTCAAATGAAGTAAATACTGCAAATACTGCAAATGTCGCAAATACTGCAAATGCCGCAAATGCCGGTAGAGAAAACAGGGAAGGCTACAAAAAGCCGTACAAGGGCGGCAAAAACAGACCAAACAAGCAGAAATACAACCGCAACAAGGATTACAAGAACAAAAACTATAACAAAGAGTATAGTAAAGACTACAACAAAGATTACAATAAGGACTACAGCAGGGACAAAGACCATGGAAGCACTGATACACAGTAATGAGCGCCTCGACGATTTGTGCCGCAAGGGATATAGGCTCATACAGGATCCAAAGCTGTTCTGCTTCGGCATAGACGCCGTACTTTTATCTGACTATGCAAAGGTAAAGCGCGGCGAGCGTGCTGTGGATTTGTGCACCGGAAACGGTGTGATTCCGATACTTCTTGAGGCAAAGAATAGCGGCGAGCATTACTGCGGGCTCGAGCTTCAGCCGCAGTGCGCAGACCTGGCAAGAAGAAGTGTGAAATATAACCATCTCGAGGACAAGGTGACCATAGAAGAGGGCGATGTGTGCAATGCATCAGAGATTTTCGGACGCGAATCCGTGGAGGTGGTGACGGTAAATCCACCGTATATGATAGGCCAGCACGGCATCAAAAATGCAGATGATGCCATGACTATAGCGCGCCACGAGGTCAGGTGTACACTGGATGACATAGTCAGGGAGAGTGCGAAAATGCTCAAATTCAACGGGCGTTTTTACATGGTTCACAGACCGTTCAGGCTTGCAGAGATTTTTAGCACGATGATGAAATATCATATCGAGCCAAAGCGCATGCGCCTTGTACATCCTTACGCGGACAGGGAGCCGAACATGGTGCTCATAGAGGGGCTAAAGGGCGGCAAAAGCCGTATCACCATAGAAAAACCGTTAGTTGTATACAAGGAGCCTAATGTATACACGGATGAGATATATGAGATATACGGAGATAAGCCCCGCAATAACGGAAAATAAACAGGAGAATCATATGACAGGAACACTGTATCTGTGCGCAACTCCGATAGGAAATCTGGAGGATATCACATTCCGTGTGCTGCGCACACTTAAGGAGGTAGACCTCATCGCAGCGGAGGATACGAGAAACTCCATAAAGCTGCTCAATCATTTTGAGATAAAGACACCCATGACGAGCTATCATGAGTTTAACAAGATAGATAAAGCCTACCAGCTTGTAGCAAAGCTTAAGGAGGGCAAAAATATCGCTCTCATCACTGATGCCGGAACACCCGGCATTTCTGACCCTGGTGAGGACATAGTGCGCATCTGCTACGAACAGGGTGTGCCTGTCACCTCGCTTCCCGGGGCGGCAGCATGCATCACAGCGCTCACCATGTCAGGCAGACCGACCAGACGATTTGCCTTTGAGGCATTTTTGCCGAGGGATAAAAAGGAGCGCGCGCGTGTTATTGAGGAGCTCAAAAACGAGACTCGTACAATCATCATATACGAGGCACCTCATCATCTTGTAAAGACAGTCACAGAGCTTTACAATGCGCTCGGAGACAGAGAGCTTACCGTGTGCAGGGAGCTTACGAAAAAGCACGAGGAAAAGGTGCAGACTACATTTTCGGAGCTTTTGGAGCGTTCAAGGACACAGGAGCCAAGAGGCGAGTATGTGCTTGTAATCTGTGGCAGAAATGTGGCTGAAATAGCAAAGGAGCAGCAGGAAAGCTGGGAAGCCATGCCACTTGAAGAGCATATGGCACACTATGAGTCACAGGGCATCGACAGGAAGGAAGCCATGAAGCTCGTGGCAAAGGACAGAGGTGTCAGCAAGAGGGACATATACAAGCAGCTTCTGTAGGCTGACAATAATACTCTCTGCAGCACATAGTTAGGATTGGATATGAACGATATAAAACAGGACATTAAAAAACGACATAAAAACCTGACAGAGTTCAGATACATCGCAGTTGGCTTTTTTCTGATAATATTATCGGGGGCTATAATGCTCAGCCTTCCGTTTTCTTCAAGAGACGGACAGTGGACCAATTTTCTGGACTCATTTTTTACGGCAACAAGCGCAACCTGCGTGACAGGTCTTGTTGTGTTTGACACCTTCACACACTGGAGCATCATAGGACAGCTCGTGATTCTCGTGCTGATACAGATAGGCGGTATGGGCTTCATCTCAATCGGTGTGGCATTTTCCATGCTTCTGCACAAAAAAATCGGACTCAGACAGAGGGATCTGATGCAGGAGAGCATCAATGCACTCGAGATTGGCGGAATAGTAAGGCTTTTCAGGATAATAATAGGCGGAACCTTCCTTATAGAGGGCATAGGAGCAGTGCTTTTAGCAATCCGATTTATACCGGATTTTGGCATATTGAGAGGCATATATTTCTCGGTGTTCCACTCCATATCTGCATTTTGCAACGCAGGCTTTGATTTGATGGGCATAAACGAGGAGTACTCATCGTTTACAAAATATGTCGCAGACCCATTGGTAAATATCACAATAATGCTGCTTATCATCATAGGCGGTATCGGTTTTACTGTATGGAATGAGGTCAGAACCAAAAAGCTTAAGCTTAGCAGATACTCGCTCCACGCCAAGATAGTAATATCAACCACGCTGATACTTGTTTTCGGTGGCGCACTGTTTATGTATATTTTTGAAAAAAATAATACCATAGCAGGCATGGACACACCGGGTGCCATATTTGCATCGTTATTCGGCTCGGTCACGGCGAGAACGGCAGGCTTTAATACAGTAGACACAGGAGCGCTGACACCGGCGGGCAAGCTTTTGACCATAGTGCTCATGTTCATCGGAGGAAGCCCGGGCTCGACAGCCGGCGGAATCAAAACCACCACCATGGCGGTCATGATAATCTACATTTTCTCATATCTGAGAGGAAGCAACGGCTGCAATGTGTTTGGCAGGAAAATAAGCGGCGAGGTAATCAAAAAGGCCGGAATGGTGCTTATCATCAATCTGGTGCTTGGACTTACAGCTGTGATTACCATACTTGCCACCTCTAATATGAAGATGGATGATGTGCTTTTTGAGGTATATTCTGCAATCAGTACAGTCGGCATGACAACAGGCATCACAAGGGATTTGAATACAGCAGGACGCATAATTATCATAATTATGATGTATTGTGGAAGAATCGGAAGCATGACCTTTGTGCTTTCGTTTGTGCATAGACCGGAAAAAGCCAATATAGAGCTTCCGGAGGAAAAAGTTATCATTGGATAAGGAGAAACGCAATGAAATCAATTTTAATTATTGGAATGGGTAAATTCGGACACCATCTGTGTGCGGATTTGATAAAAAACGGAAATGACATTATGGTGATGGATAAGGACGAGGCCAAGGTCAGAGACTTAATCTATGACGTGACCAAGGTTCAGATAGGCGACTGTACCGACCCACAGGTCGTAAAGGCACTCGGAATCAACAATTTCGATTTGATTTTTGTATGCATCGGCACCAATTTCCAGAGCTCACTTGAGATAACAAGTCTCGTGAAGGAGATGGGCGGAAAATATGTCATCAGCAAGGCAAACAGAGATGTGCATGCCAAGTTCCTGCTTCGAAATGGTGCGGATGAGGTTATCTATCCTGACCGCGACATGGCAGAACGCGTGGCAAAAAAATACAGCGCCAACCATGTACTCGACTATGTGGCATTAAATGACGACTACTCAATCTACGAGATAAATCCACCTGAAGACTGGGTAGGAAAGAGCATCAGGGAAAATGATGTGCGTCAGAAATACAATGTAAATATCGTTACAGTAAAGGAAGCCGGAAAGAAGCGAGTGCTTCCGTTACCGGACTACGTGTTCAAGGCAGACGATGCAGTGATGGTGCTTGGACTGAATGCAGACGTGGACAAGCTGGTGCGCAAGCTATAAATATAAGTTGACCATTCAGAAATACTGAGAATAGAAAATTATGAGTCAGCTTGCAAGTGCGCTGCAGTTTTGTCCTGAAGATGGCTCAAATAATAATTGGCAGCAATTAAAATTAAAAGAAGAAAGGATGGACACATATGGGAAACAATGACAGCAGTGTAGAAACATTTTTACAGTGGATAAAGGCTTCGGACAATATCGTATTTTTCGGCGGAGCAGGTGTATCAACCGAGAGCGGCATACCTGATTTCAGAAGCGTGGACGGACTCTACAATCAGAAATATGACTACCCGCCCGAGACCATCCTGAGCCATACATTTTACAGGAAGCATCCGCAGGAGTTTTACCGTTTCTACCGTGACAAGATGCTCTGCCTTGATGCAGAGCCGAACATCACGCATTACAAGCTTGCAGAGCTCGAAAAAGCAGGAAAGCTTAAGGGCGTTGTGACACAGAACATAGACGGACTGCACCAGAAGGCCGGCAGCAAAAATGTAATGGAGCTGCACGGCAGCGTGCTGAGAAACTACTGTGAGAGATGCTTGCAGTTTGTCAGTGCAGAGGAAATCCTCCGCTCAACAGGCGTGCCGAAATGCCCGAAGTGCGGCGGCCCAGTAAAGCCGGATGTCGTATTGTACGAGGAGGGCTTAAATCAGAAAACGCTAGAGGATGCAATCTACTACATCAGTCATGCCGATGTGCTCATAGTGGGAGGAACCTCCCTTGCAGTATACCCGGCAGCAGGCCTCATAGACTATTACAATGGAAATAAGCTCGTACTCATCAACAAGTCCACCACACCGATGGACGCAAGAGCAGACCTTCTGATACAGCAGGGACTGGGCTCGGTATTTGAGCAGATAGAGGTGTAGTATGAGGGCAAAATACCTTTTGACCCTCATATCATAGTATATAATATGGCAGATATAGGTAGAGAAGGAATATAGAATGGATAAATACGCAGTAGGAGATATCGTAAAACTGAAAAAACCGCATCCGTGCGGCAGCAGCGAGTGGGAAATCATGCGTGTAGGCGCAGACTTCCGCCTGAAATGCATGGGCTGCGGGCACCAGGTTATGGTGCCGAGAAAGCTGGTCGAGAAAAATGACCGCGGCTTAACCAAGAAGCAGGCTTGAGTAATAGAAACAAAGCAGAACAACAAAGCAAAGAATAATAACAAAACAACAAAACAGAGGAATAAAAACAGAGGTGCAGTCTACTGCATCTCGTCTTTTTATATTCAGCCACAGAGTAAGGGACGTGCGCCGCGGACAGGGGGAGGGGACAGGCATACTTCCGCAAGAGCGCATAGCGAAGCTGCTTAGAGGCTGTAGAATTGTGCTACGAAGTACAGAAATGCCCCGGCATGGATGACGGGGCAAGGAGCTATCGAGCCATGGAAGGCGAGTAGCGACGGTTTCGTCAAGCATAGAAAACCAAAAGCACAATTCGTACAGCCACTTAGCAGCGAAGCGTAGCTCACGCGGAAGTATGCCTGTGCCCTCCACCCCCTGTCCGCGGCGCACGTCCCGACCTAAAAGAAATTAAAGAAAAATTGCAAAAACCCCTTGAAAAGTGCCACGATTCATGTTATTATCTAGACTCGTGATATAAAATTCCTTGCTCATAATCAGTTTTATGAGCCAGAGACCAAAAGGAGGTAACATTCGCATGAACAAATATGAATTAGCACTCGTCGTTAGTGCAAAGATCGAGGATGATGCGAGAACAGCAGTAGTCGAGAAGGCAAAAGAGTACATCACACGTGCCGGCGGTACTGTTACAGAAGTTGAGGAGGCTGGTAAGAAGAGATTAGCTTACGAGATTCAGCACATGACTGAGGCCTTTTATTACTTCATCCAGTTCGATGCTGAGGGAACAGTCCCAGCAGAGATCGAGCAGGACGTTCGTATCATGGACAATGTTCTTCGTTTCTTATGCGTTAGAAAAGACGAGGCATAGTATAAGAAAATAGGAGATTGTATTATGAACAAAGTAATACTTATGGGTAGATTAACCAGAGACGCAGAAATCCGCTATGCCCAGGGGGATAACTCACTTGCAATAGCAAGATTTTCACTTGCGGTAGACAGACGCTACAGCAAGAATGCAGAGGAGCAGTCAACGGATTTCATCAACTGCGTAGCTTTTGGAAAGATAGCAGAATTTTTTGAGAGATTTGGCCGTAAAGGAACAAAATTTGTTGTTGAGGGTCGAATCCAGACCGGCAGCTATACAAACAAGGACGGACAGAAGGTATACACCACTGACGTCGTAGTGGAGAACGCAGAGTTTGCAGAGTCCAAATCAGCCGCATCAGGAAATGCAGGCGGATTTGCACCGGCAGACAGACCTGCACCAAGTCAGGCTGCTGGGGATGGCTTCATGAACATTCCGGACGGAATCGACGAGGAGCTTCCATTCAATTAGTAGTGTCCACAAGGACAAATATTCAAGGAGGTAACAAAAATGGCTTACAATAAATCAGCTGATGGTTCATCAATGAAGAGAAGACCAATGCGTAGAAGAAAAAAAGTCTGCGTATTCTGTGGAAAAGACAATGTCATTGATTACAAAGATACAAACAAATTAAAGAGATACATCTCTGAGAGAGGAAAAATCCTTCCACGCCGTATCACAGGAAACTGTGCAAAGCACCAGAGAGCTCTTACAGTAGCAATCAAGAGAGCACGTCATCTTGCTCTTATGCCATACGTTTGCGAATAAAAAATGTATGATAGGCCCGACTACCGGATGGTGGTCGGGTTTTTTAGGTTAAAAACGTTTTATGTTTAAAAAATTAATATTTGTTGCATAATCAAATTACATAGTATAAAATGAATATAAAACAAATACTAATAAAAAGGGAGGGTTCAAATGGATACATACATTGTTTTCTGGTTGGCAGCCACCGTAGTTTTTGTTTTAGTTGAGCTTATGACAGTCGGGCTCACCTCCATATGGTTTGCGGCAGGCTCATTTGTAGCGTTTATAGTCGCACTGCTTGGCGGCAATGTCGTGGTTCAGGGGATTGCATTCATACTCGTTTCAGTCGTGCTTTTAGCTCTCACAAAGCCATGGGCGGGGAAGTACATCAATTCCAGGACAGTAAAGACAAACGTGGACAGTCTGGTCGGAGAAAGAGCTGTGCTCACCGAGGATGCTGACAGCATCAAGCAGACAGGAAAAGCCGTTGTAAACGGCCAGGAGTGGACAGTCAGACCGCAGGACGAAACCCAGGTCATAAGAAAAGGCGAGCTTATCGAGGTAGTAAAGATAAGCGGAGTAAAACTAATTGTAAAAAGGGTAAAGGAGGCCTAACCGGAAATGGAAGGATTAATAGCACTTGCAGTGTTACTCGTAATCGTACTTATAGTACTGGTAAACTGCATCAAAATCGTGCCACAGGCACACGCAATGGTAATTGAGCGTTTGGGAGGATATCTCACCACATGGAGCGTAGGACTTCACCTCAAGGTGCCATTTATCGACAGAATAGCAAAGAGAGTCATCTTAAAGGAGCAGGTGGTAGATTTCCCACCACAGCCTGTAATCACAAAGGATAATGTAACAATGCAGATAGACACTGTAGTATATTTCCAGATTACAGATCCAAAGCTCTACGCATACGGTGTAGAGAATCCAATCATGGCAATTGAGAACCTCACAGCCACAACACTTCGTAACATCATCGGAGACTTGGAGCTTGATGAGACACTCACCAGCCGTGAGACCATCAACACCAAGATGCGCGCAACACTTGATGTGGCAACAGACCCATGGGGCATCAAGGTAAACCGTGTCGAGCTCAAGAACATCATACCTCCAAAGGCCATCCAGGATGCCATGGAGAAGCAGATGAAGGCAGAGCGTGAGAGACGAGAGGCCATTCTTCGTGCAGAGGGTGAGAAAAAGTCAACAATCCTTGTTGCAGAGGGAAATAAAGAGTCAGTCATCCTCGATGCAGAGGCTGAAAAGCAGGCAGCCATCCTTCGCGCAGAGGCAAAGAAGGAGGCAACAATCCAGGAGGCAGCAGGTCAGGCAGAGGCTATCCTCAAGATACAGCAGGCCAACGCAGACGGACTGCGCATGTTAAAGGAAGCAAATCCGGACAACGCAGTGCTCCAGATAAAGAGCTTAGAGGCATTTGCCAAGGCAGCAGACGGCAAGGCTACAAAGATAATCATCCCTTCAGAGATTCAGGGAATAGCAGGTCTTACAAAGTCGATTGCAGAGATAGCTGCGGATAAGACTGAGAAGTAATTAGAATTAATTAAATCAATACCAAAAGATGAGAGCACACGAAAAGCATCGCATGTATATGTAATAGATATATGCGGTGCTTTTTAAATTGCGTTACTGTTCACACCTAACAGTGTGACCAGCAACGATTACAGCCCATTTAAAGTGCCTCCCATAATCACAACTGATAAATATAGTACTAGGAATAATCCCCACAAAGTGGTATACTCTCTAGTAGGTATATCAATCGATGCGGGTTGCACAAGGGTGTGACCGGTAACTATAAATTTGTAGTACATTCCGAAACCGGAATCGTTTCGCTGGCAGAATCAGCGTTACGCACCGGGGATAAGGAGAGTAAAATGAAGAAAAATATAAAATTCAAGGGCAGGCTGAAAAGCTACATGTGCTGGCCGCTGTATCTGACACTCGTGTTGGCGTGTGCCGACGGAGTAGCAATGCGCTACGACAGGAGGCTTGGCTATGGCATGATAGGCTTTACAGTGTTTTATTTTGCACTCGTGCTGCTTTTGTATGTCAGAAGCAAGTCAGTTGTTGCCAATGAGCTGATAAGCTTTGCAACCCAGTATTCATCGGTGCAGAAGAGGCTGCTTAATGAGTTTGAGGTGCCGTATGCCCTGCTTGAATACTCAGGCAAGATACTCTGGGTAAATGACAAATTCTCAGAGCTCATGGGTGTAGATAAAAACTATCACAAATCCATCACGACACTTTTCCCGACAGTGACCAGGGAGCTTCTCACCAAGAGTGATGCGCCGACAGATTTCAAGATAGTAAACGAGGAAGAGGACAGCATAGTCAGGCTGTCCGTCAAAAGAATATATTTCAACTCTATTGCAGAGGAAAATGAGATAATCGACACAAATGAAGCAGACGAGTTTTTGACAGCGCTGTACGTATTTGATGAGTCGGAGCTTTATCGCTGCAAGAAGGAAATCACAGAGCAGAAGCAGGTTTCAGCGCTTGTGTATATCGACAACTATGATGAGGCGCTCGACAGTATAGAGGACGTAAAGCGGTCGCTGCTCGTCGCGCTCATCGACAGGCGTGTAAACCAGTACTTTGCCAAGTACGACGGACTCGTCAGAAAAATAGAAAATGACAAATACTTCGTGGTGTTCAAGTACAAGTACCTTGACAGCATGAAGGAGGACAAGTTCAAGGTGCTCGACGAGGTCAAGGCCATAAAGGTCGGTAATGAGATGGCGGTCACACTCAGTATCGGAATCGGTATAAAGAGTGATAAATATAATGAAAACTACGTGTATGCGCGAAATGCCATAGACTTAGCCCTCGGACGAGGCGGTGATCAGGTTGTTATAAAGGATCACGACGATATCCTGTATTTTGGCGGCAAGTCAAAGCAGGTGGAGAGCAAGACAAGGGTAAAGGCAAGAGTCAAGGCGCAGGCGCTCCAGGAGATTATAGAGACCTGTGAGAACGTGCTTATCATGGGGCACAGCATCACAGATGTAGACTCACTCGGAGCTGGCATAGGTATATACTGTGCAGCCAAGAACCTCGACAAAAAGGCGCAGATAGTCATAAATGACCCGACAAGCTCGGTCAGACCTCTTATGGAGACATTTTCAGAGGTAAAGGGTTATCCAACAGACATGTTTATAAACAGTGAGGAGGCCCTCGAGATGGTGAGCAAGGATACGCTTGTCATGGTGGTGGATACCAACAGGCCAAGCTACACAGAGTGTCCTGAGCTTCTCAGAAAGACGGGAAAGATAGTCGTATTTGACCACCATAGACAAAGCAGCGAGATAATAGAGAATCCTACACTCTCATATATCGAGCCGTACGCATCAAGTGCGTGTGAGATGGTCGCAGAGGTATTGCAGTACTTCAACGACGGAGTCAAGATAAATGCAACAGAGGCCGACTGCATCTACGCAGGTATCCTCATCGATACCAACAACTTTATGACAAAGACAGGCGTGCGTACATTTGAGGCGGCAGCCTTTTTGAAGCGCTCAGGCGCAGAGGTAACACGCGTCAGAAAGATGCTTAGAAACGACATGGCATGCTACAAGGCAAGAGCCGAGGCAGTGCGCCACGCGGAGGTATACAGGGGCTCGTTTGCCATATCGGTATGCCCTAGCGAGAATGTGGAAAGCCCGACAATCGTCGGTGCACAGGCGGCCAATGAGCTGCTCAACATCATAGGCATCAAGGCATCATTTGTGCTCACAGAGTACAATGACAAGATTTATATCAGCTCTCGTTCAATCGACGAGATAAATGTCCAGATAATCATGGAGAAGCTGGGCGGCGGCGGACACTTAAATGTGGCAGGAGCACAGCTCACAGGCGTCACAGTCGTGCAGGCCAAGCGCATGATACAGGATACACTGGATGAAATGCTAAAAGAAGGAGACATAGAAGAATGAAAGTAATCTTATTACAGGACGTAAAACCATTAGGCAAAAAAGGCGAGATAGTAAACGTAAGTGACGGCTACGCCAGAAACAATATCATACCTAAAAAGCTCGGAGTTGAGGCCACTCCAAAGAACTTAAACGACCTAAAGCTTCAGAATCAGCATGCAGACAAGGTAGCACAGGAAAACTACGAGAGTGCACTTGCACTCGCTAAGGTCGTAGAGAGCACAAAGGTAGTAGTAAAGCTTCGCTCAGGCGAGGGCGGCAGGACATTCGGCTCCATCTCCACAAAGGAGATATCGGCTGCAGCAAAGGAGCAGCACGGCTTAGAGCTCGACAAGAAAAAAATGCAGCTTAACGAGTCAATCAAAGCACTCGGCAATTACGAGGTTCCTGTCAAGCTTCATCCAAAGGTAACAGCAAACCTCACAGTATCAGTAGTTGAAGGATAGGAGGAATCCCCTTGGAAGAAGCATTAATCAAACGAATAATGCCAAACAGCCTTGAGGCAGAGCAGTCCGTGGTCGGCTCCATGATCATGAGCAAGGATGCCATAGTGACCGCCAGCGAGATACTCCTTAAGGAGGATTTTTATCATCAGCAGTATGGTATCATCTTTGAGACCATGGTTGAGCTATTTACAGAGGGACAGCCTGTTGACCTCGTCACACTCCAGAACCGTCTAAAGGAAAAGGATGTGCCGCAGGAAATACAAAGCCTTGATTTTGTGAGAACACTCGTCACCAGCGTGCCGACCTCAGCCAACATCAAGTACTATGCCAATATCGTAAAGGAAAACGCCATAAAGCGAAAGCTCATCCATGTGACAGAGGACATAGAAAACGAATGCTACGCCGGCAAGGAATCGCTTGAGAGCGTGCTTGATAAGACCGAGCACGATGTATTTGAGCTGCTTTCCACAAGGCAGACAGGTGACTACGTGCCAATCCGTACAGTAGTCATGAATGCCCTCGAGAAAATCGAAAAAGCAGCACAGCAGGAGGGCACCGTAACAGGAATTCCGACAGGCTTCATAGACCTAGACTACAGGACAGCAGGCTTACAGCCGTCAGACCTCGTGCTCGTGGCAGCCCGTCCGTCAATGGGAAAAACAGCCTTCGTCCTAAACATAGCCCAGCATGTGGCATTCCACGCACATCTGTGTACTGCCATATTCTCACTCGAGATGTCGAAGGAACAGCTCGTAAACCGTCTGTTCTCACTCGAATCAAAGGTAGATGCGCAGGCACTGCGTACAGGAAATCTGTCTGATGCCGACTGGGAAAAGCTGGTCGAGGGCGCCGGAATCATCGGAGACTCCGAGCTCATCATAGATGATACTCCGGGTATCAGCATCTCAGAGCTTCGAAGCAAGTGCCGTAAATACAAGCTAGAGCACGACTTAAAGCTCGTCATCATCGATTACCTGCAGCTTATGACAGGCTCAGGAAGAGGCTCAGAATCGCGTCAGCAGGAAATCTCAGACATATCACGTTCGCTTAAAGCGCTCGCAAGAGAGCTTTCGGTTCCTGTAGTGGCACTCTCACAGCTCTCACGAGCCGTAGAGCAACGACCGGACCATAGACCGATGCTTTCCGATCTTCGAGAGTCAGGAGCTATCGAGCAGGATGCCGACGTCGTCATGTTCATCTATCGTGACGACTACTACAACAAGGACACCGAGCTCAAGGGGATCTCAGAAATCATCATAGCCAAACAGCGTAACGGTCCAATCGGCACCGTAAACCTCGCATGGCTGCCTGAGTACACGAAGTTTGCGAATCTGGAGCATTAAATTGATATGATAAATTGGCGCAGGAATTGTTTCCTGCGCCAATT
>OQVT01000444.1_pt1 | contig 22921 bp, 20 predicted proteins | sample 1691561 | NCBI WGS metagenome assembly OQVT01 (sample SAMN03418260, study PRJEB22391) | human gut metagenome | biome: human-gut; feature: organic feature; material: feces | host: Homo sapiens | place: Tanzania | collected 2013-01 | reverse complement strand
TTGTGGGCAATTTCGTGGTTTTCGTACCTTATCTGCTCACCATCCTCTATCTTTTTCATCAGCTATCCGGATGACATCATATGGCGATATTGCCTTTCCCTGATAATATCGAATTATCTCTCTGCTATCATCCAATGCAGTCATTGTATTTAACCCCTCTGCTGTTCCGAAAACCTGCTGCAAAGTAAAATTGCTCAGATCTATCATTGCATCAGCAATCTGCTCTTCAAGAAAAGCACCACCAATCTGTACTACACGAAGTGAAGAGATGTCATAGTCATCTTCCTCCATAATTTCAAGCATCATCTTTGCCATGGAAGGTACTATGGACAGGACTGTTGCTTTTTCACTTTCAATAAGTTCCAGCCCTTCATTCATGTCCGGGTATTCACTTAATAAAAGCATGGCTCCTCTTGAAAATGTTCCCAGAAACCCCGGATGTCCTATAATAAAATTATGCGGAAGCGGTAATAATACCAGTACTTTATCCGTACTGCTTAACTCACAACGCCTAACCGAAGCTTCCATATCATATAAGTAATCCCCATGGGTACGTGGTATGAGCTTAGACATACCTGTAGTTCCACCCGATAGCGATAAAAATGCGATGTCCAGATTATCTATCTCTTCTTTTTCATAAACACCGGATAAATCCAGCATATCCAATACCTCTGCCTTCTCTGGTATCATCAATATATGCTGCACAAGATTTTCTTCATAAAGAACTCTTGTAATTTCCGAATATTCATATCCCATAAAGCATTCTTCACAAATATATGCCGTCGGTGACGCAGTCCTTATAATTCCTTTTATTTCTCCTATCCTATGTGCAGGAAGACCCATTATAGGTATTGCTCCTATTTTGATCAGTCCGAAGAAAGTTACCAGAAAGTTGATCCCATTAGGTAATTGCAATATAACGCGATCTCCGCATCGAATGCCTTCATTATAAAATCCAACTGCTGACAACTCGATTTTTTCCTTCATCTCCTTATACGACAATTGTTTTTCTCCATAAACAATGCAAATCCGCTCAGAAAACAACCCACACCACTCCTCCATGGCATCAGCAATCGTACCCATTCGCCATCCGTCTATGCTTTGATATTTCTTATAGCACTCCTTAATCTCCATATCCGCTCCTTGCAGTTAGTCCGTGCTAACTATCATCTAAAAATTTTTCTATTCAGACGTTCTATTCCGAACATCTACACTTGTAATATCAAGTATATATTTTCCTATTTGCTTCAAAACCTCTTTTTCCTGCTCTCTTATATAAAAATGATCCCCCTTGAACATTTTCAACGAAAAATCATATGGCCTGTATTCTTGCCAAAGCAAAAGATCCTTTTCCATCGCTTCCTCGTCCTGATATCCACCCATTACTCTTACAGGACATTCGAGCAATACCTTTTCTTCACATTTATATCCTTCGCTTAAAATAAAATCCGCTCTGAGCAAAGGAAGGAACACTTTAAGAATTTCCGGCTCATCCTGCATAGTCTTTGGAATACCATTCATTCGAATTAAGGCCTCTATAAAAGCTTCATCCGGCAAATGGCCAATAGGATTTTTTTCCTCCACATGCGGAGGCGGACATGCTGATACTATCAGAAGTTCCGACTTTCTGCCGCGTTTTTCCAGTTCCTTCTCTACTTCATAAGCAAGCTTTGTTCCCATGCTATGACCATATAAAACCAGAGGATTATCGTATTGCATTAAAATATTAACGATTTCCGATAATGGTTCTTCAAAACCGGTATATGGTTTTTCTTCCAGACGTTCCTCTCTTCCCGGCAACTGAACCTGACATACCTTACACAAATAATCAAGCGGGCTTCTCCATCTGTAATAAAACGACGCTCCGCCGCCTGCATGGGTAAAACATAACATGATCACATCATCCTGCCTTACCCGCTCTAATCCTTTAATGATTCTTTGCCCCATCACTAACACCATTCTTTCAAATTCTTCATTATGTGCTAAACACCCCGTATAAAATTAATAATTTCACTTTCCGATTGCCTCATAGCGTCCATGCACTCTTTTCTGTGCTTTCCAAGGCTCCTATACAATAAGCCAATGATGGGAATTGCACGATAGAGCCATTTATTACGTTCTTTGCCAGGCATGATACCTATCAGATGCCCTGCTTTTGGATAAACAAGCACTCTATAGTCATTTGCATATCCCGCTTTCTCAAGACCTGATCTAATGTATTGTGCCGAATACTCTGCTGGCCATACTTCATCCTCACCTCCTGCTATAATTAGTATTCTTGCTCCACTTGTCTCAAGATGATAATCTGCATTTTCTTCCAATTTCCTGTTCCTATATGCCTTTCGGTATATAAGCCACATATTTGTTACTTTTCGACCGGCTTCCTCATCATAAACATACTTGCCCATGAATCCTGAATTAAAGAAATCAAGACTTACATATGGGATTTCCTTTCCTTTGTACACAGCAATCGAATGTCCTGTCATCTGTTTATTTCCGGCATTCGTGCCTTCAAACGGAACATGGGATGGTGCACAAAGAATCAGATTATCTATTCCATTTATGTATTTTGCTACTAATGCCGCATAGACCGATCCCATAGAGAATCCATATACACTAATGCTTTTGGCATGTTTCACCTCTTTTAAATACTTGACAACCGGTTCAAATAATTCGAGTGGAATTCTGTCTACATGTTTTTTTAGTCCTTCTGCTCCATAAAGAGGAACCGATATTCCGGTTATCCCAAAGTCTGCAAATCTTTCTGCAACTTTCACTCCAGATACAATACTCTTTTCTCCTCCCATAATTACAATTACAATATGATTGGTAGGATTGCTTTCCGGTTCGACCATATGCCCAACAAATCCATCTTTTTTTATTGAAAAATCTGTATAAATCATTCTTACCTCTCCATATTCATACCTTTTTTATTCAGATAGTATTTGTTCAGCTTTCCACATAGCCTCATATTTGCCGTTTTTATCTAATAACTCATTATGGGTTCCTGATTCGATGATTTTACCGTCTGATAAAACAAGGATGCGATCAGCGTTTTTAACTGTCGATAAAGTATGGGCAATCATAATTACTGTTTTTCTCTTTTTCAGCAAATTTGCAATCGCTTGCCTTACAGCCAGCTCGTTTTCAATATCCAGGGAAGCTGTGGCCTCATCAAGCAGTAAGACGGGACTGTTTTTCAAAATAGCCCTGGCAATAGAAAGTCTTTGACGTTCACCGCCCGACAGAAAGTTCCCGTTTTCTCCGATCGGTGTATCATATCCTTTTTCCATTTTTTGAATAAAGCTGTCACAATTTGCTTCCCGGCAGGCAGCTTCAATTTCCGCATCCGTCGCATCCCGGCGTGCATGGCGTATATTTTCGCGAATTGTATCATCGAATAAAAACACATCCTGATCCACCATTGAAATCTTTTCTAATACACGTTCTGCTGCGATTCCGTTGATTGGTCGCCCGCCAATAGAGATAATGCCACTATCTGCTTCATAATACTTTGATATCAAATTCATAATCGTGGATTTTCCGGAGCCGGAATCTCCCACAATAGCAGTCAGTTTCTTATCCTCTGCGCAGAAGCTCATCCCCTTTAGTACAGGCTCTCCTTTAATATAAGAAAAACCCACATTATCAAAACCGATTTCATAATTGGCCGGAGTAAATTCCTTCATGTCACCCTGTTCTTCCGGCTCGTCAAAAACCTTCTTTATATTATGTTTTGAAATCATCATATTCTTATAACTAAAGAAATCTATGGAAATAGCCATATACATTTTGGCCAGAAGCATCGGCATCATGCATACCATCAAATAATCTACGCTACCCAATGTACCAGCAATCCATGCTTTTGATGTAACCAGCATTACAACAGGAAGTGACAACCAGTTTAGAATGCTGAAAGTAAAAGCAACCGGAATTCCCATAGCCTCATACTTATAGCTTACATCGCTGTACTCTTTAAGAACTTTTGTAGTAGTTTTATTTTTAACGCCACTCATGTTATATACACGTAAGGTCTGGATTCCTGTAATATACTCAACGATGCTGCTGACAGCCTCTGCGCAAATCTTATTTCTTGCAGTACCGTATTTTTTCACAACACGAAAAGACAGCCACATATCCGGTATAAACAACAGGCTTACTGCCAGCATTATTAATCCTGCAGGCAGATACAGATAGCACAAAAATACCAGAAGCATAGCTGAAAGCGAAATATTTTTTACAAGATTTCCGATTTTGTGTGTCAGTATCTGTTCATATCCTTTTACATCGCTTGTCATCGTGTTAACATATGTTCCCACCTGCCCCTGCGTAAACCTTGCAAGAGGAATCCTTTTAAATTTATCTCCCAAACAAAGACGAAGTTGTCTGGAAACCGCTCCGCCGCCAAGCTGTCCCTGAGTATAACCAAATCCATACGCTATAAGCCGTGCAATAAAGATTGCAATGATCAGAACCGTAAGATGTAAAATATTTACGCTTGTAACACTGTTCTTGAGCAGCATGTCGATCAACATATAAAGCGTCATGTAGACACATGCAGATAGAATTCCTTCAAGCACCGTAAAAAGAACACCTATAGCGAAACGTATTTTTTTTCCACGGATTAGTTGTTTTCATGATCATCAGCCCCTTTCAAAGAATAAGTAAGCCCTCTTGCTTCATTGAATTTAATCCATGCCGATCTATAATAATCATTAGACTCTAATACTTCCGAAGGTGTTCCTGTGGCAGTAATTGTATGATTTTCAACTACCGCAACCTTATCACACATTTTTACAACTCCAAGTCGATGTGCAACGATAATAACCGTCTTACCTTTGCAAAGATTATAAATCGCTTTGTCGATTTCCACCTGATTTTCAGGATCTGCCGCACTCGTTGCTTCATCCAGTATTAAGATAGGGGCATTCTTCAGAATAGCTCGTGCAATTGCGATTCTTTGTATTTCGCCACCCGAAAACCTGGATCCAAAGCTTCCAACCCTTGTATTGTATCCGTTCGGTAATGACATGATAAAATCATCGATCTGTGCTTCTTTTGCCGCTTGCCTCACCTGATTCAAAGAAGCATTACTTCCCATTCTGATATTCTCAAACACACTTTCTCTGGTAAGAAATGATTTTTGAAATACAATGGACACATTCTGTAATAATTGTTCGTAATTAATGTTTTTAACATTAGTTCCGCCAATTAAAACCTCTCCATCCTGTACATCATAGAAATGCGCAATTAATTCTACTATCGTACTTTTACCTGCACCGGAGGCTCCAACTATTGCGAGCTTCTCACCCTCCGCCACCTGAAAATTGCAGTTACACAATACATCGTTTTTGCCATCATAAGCGAAGCGTACATCTCTCATTGTAATATCGTATTTTTCCGGGAAAGCACCTTCGCTTTCATATACCGGCAAATCCAGAATCTGTTTTGTTTTTGTTATACCGCTTAATGCCTGAGCTAATTCCATGCTGAACTGCTGTAACGGCAGGAGCTCCGACAAATACAAAGATCCGATATAGGCAAATAATAAGAAAATACTCGCTGAAATAGAGCCTTGCATGAAAAACCTCCCGCCAATCGGTACAATTAATGCCATACCGCATTCCAGCACGATGATAAACGCTGCATAAAGCGGAGCCGTTCTTCTTGATACAGTATTCCATATACTGTTCTCTTCCTCGATAGCCTCTGAAAATTTATGAAAAGAGCTGCTTCCCATGTTATAGGCCTTAATCAACTTCATTCCACTTATATATTCTATAATTATCGAATTAAAATTCGCCATTGATGTAGTTACGCGCTGCATAATTCCCGACATAAACATGAAAACCATTCCCATAATTACCACCGTAAACCCAAGTGGAATCAACGAAATAAGCGCAAGCGGAATATTAACCATCATCAAATAAATAAAAATAACTATCGGTCCCGTCAAAAAGCTGACAAATTCAGGAATATTATGTGCCAAACATAATTCCAGTTTTTCAATATCTTCATTCAGAACTGTTTTTATATCTCCTATTCTACGCTCATCAAGTACTCCAAGCGGGACTTTTGCCAAATGCTCCGTTATCATACATCTCACGCGAAACAATGCACCGTATGCACCTTTATGTGAAAACACTCCGGATATTCCCTGAAAAATCTGACGAATAATAACTGTTGCGGTAATCAGAACTGCATTATCTAAAATAACCTGCCTTGTACACGTATCCGTCAGAAAGGCATTCATCAAATGATAAATTCCTATATACGGTCCAATTGTCAATAGGCCTCCCAAAAAGGCACATAACACAGATGCCAGTAAAAATATCCTGTCCTTGCCCGCCCACTTTAACAGTAACAAAAGCGGATTGTTTTTTTTATTCATTTCCTTTTTTGTACCCATCTTTTACTATCTCTTTTTAACCTTGATCATCAATATATTCTTCCACACCCAATATAGAGTGGAGCCTACTTTCATTCTTATAACTCACCTGCAAATCATCTGTTACAATACCATGTTCAAATCGAATAATTCTCGAACATACTCTGCAAATAAATTCATAGTCATGTGTGACAACAAAAACAACCTTATCTTCTGCTAATCGTTTGATCAGTCTTCCAACCTGCTCCATACTGTCAAAATCCAGTCCGCTTGTCGGTTCATCAAACACCAGCACTTCCTTTTTACATATCACACTGACTGCAACTGCAACACGCTGCTTCTGTCCGCCGGAAAGCGTATTTGGATGCTTTTTACGGTACTTTGCAATATCGAGATCGGTAAGTGTCCGATCAATCAAATCCCGATCAGGATCTTTTATGCCAAGTGAGCATTCTGTTTCAACCGTTTCCGCAAACAGCTCATAATTCACATCCTGCATGACCATATAAGATCGCTTCATCCTTTTCTTATTGTTTTGCGCCTTTCCATCCCAAAAAAGCTCTCCCGAATATTCTTTATGCAATCCGCAAAGCATCCTGAGAAAAGTGGTTTTTCCTGCTCCATTATGCCCGACTATCCCTATAATTTCTCCACGTGCAGCTTTAATATCAATATGTTCCATAATAGCTTTTTCCCGATAGTACAGCGAAACATCTTTCAGCTCTAAGACCGTAGGAGCTGCAACATTGAAGCTGTTTTTAAATAAAGGATGAACTCTATTTAATTTCATCGCCCTAAGTCCCATACGCACTCTTGTATCATTCTTCAGTCCGTAAAACTCCTGCGGTGTATAGTTTCCTGCTATTTTTCCATTTTCCAGGTAAACGATCCTGTCTACCAACCCCATAAGATAATAGATTCGGTGCTCTGCTATTAAAATTGTTTTTCCCTGTTTCTTAATTAAATGCAGCTGTTCCTTTAAATCATTTATTGCCTCCATATCCAGATTTGCAGAAGGCTCATCCAGCAGATATATATCCGGATTCATAGCATAAATACTGGCAAATGCGATCTTTTGCTTTTCACCGCCTGATAACCGAAAGATGTTTCTGCCTAGCAAATGATTTATATTTAGCGCTTCCGCAGTTTTCTTCAACCTTTTATGTAATTTCTCCGGTGGTAAAGCCTGATTTTCAATTCCAAAAGCAATTTCACTATCTGTATCTACGTTAAAAAACTGTGTTCTCGGATTCTGGAACACACTTCCCACATGTGCCGAAATTTCATACATGTGCATATCCGAAATATTCCTTTTATCTACAACTATATTTCCGGTCAATTCTCCATCAAAGAAATTCGGGATAAGGCCGTTCACTAAACGCGTAATCGTAGTTTTTCCACATCCAGATCGTCCGCAAAGCAACACGCATTCACCTTTTTTTATGGATAAGTCAATTTTTTTCAGATTTCCCCTTGTCTCGCCTAAGTATGAATAAGACACTTGTTTCAATTCGATCATATTGTCTCCTTTGTTATATTCCCGATATCAGCGTTACTATATGAACACTCCTACAATAGTCTCTATTACGAAACAGCATATGATACAAATATCTTTTGTTCGAAATCGTATTTGAACGATGCATGTACGCGGATGCGGATCCTCAATTCCTCTCGTTACAGCTGCAATCGAAAGCTCATCAGCTGCTTTAGATGCAGCTATCAAAAGCGGAACATAAAGACATTCTACCGTCATAGCAGGATTCTTAAGAAACCCTCCGGGAGAAGGTGATACTCCTCTTAACCGCATTGCATCTTTTATATAATGCCAATCCTCACGAATTGTGGGTATATAACGAAGCATAACCGCTATCGGAATAACAACCTTCGAAGAAACGTGTGCCTTATTCATAGCTGACAAAAACTCGTTTATTTTTGTAGTTGATATTACAATTCCGGCCAACATACAACATGGATAAACCTTAAAAATAAGACTCAACCACGCAAGAAACATCGTATGTATTGTTTCTGTGCCTCCCTGCAGATAACGAACGGTAAGTCCATACAATACTAAATATAGAATCATTCCTATCATCGAATATCTGATCTTCCCACACAAAACACCAAACATCGCGATCAGAACAATCAAAACAAGCTCATATGCAAGCGAAGGGGCAATAGTCACGCTTATGATTGAAATGATCAGCAGAATAATCTTTGTACGCGGATCAAAATCAAGAAATGCTTTTTTTCTGCACGGACTCATGCCGTAATACCCGCCTTCTCAAATTGTTTTTTCAACATCCTACTGCCAATATATCCACTAATACATGCCACTATGATCGTGCCGACAACCATGATCACAAGTACCCACCAGTTAGCTGCACCCTTCATGGCGTCAATATATTCCTGTGTTGTACCATTTTCTAACATAGTGCTTGCCCATGCAGTCGGATTAATAAAGAACGCAAAATAAGTTCCTGTCGAACCTAATGAATATACAATATATGCCAGGATGTTATTCCCTTTACTGCGATAATCTTTTATGCCGGCGATCACATCTGCAATAATTGCACCTATCAATCCTCCCAAACACATTGCCCAGTGCATACCGGTAATAAAACCGATAATCGACAGGATTATTCCTATGATCGTAAGTGCTCCTTTTTTAGGTACTTTTGCTAACAACAGTAAAAACACAGGTCCCGGAAGCAAAGCTGCACCGATCGGATAATAAAAGGTGAGCGTTGGCGTAATTGCGAAGATAGTTCCTCCCAACATCGAGCATACAGATAGAATTGCCGTAAATACTCCGATAATAATTAAATCTTTCACTGTTAATCCTTTTTGTTTTTTTTCTTGATAAGACATTTTCTTATTCCTCCATTTTCTTATTATTTAAAAACGATACATTATCATTGTTAACAAAATAGTTGATACCGTCAGTATTCCCTGCATACTCATGCCATATCTGACGTAATCCTTAAATTTATATCCAACTCGCATAGTCATCCCGATAAAGCCACATGACAACGGTGTTAAAACAGCAAATCCGGCTGCCATACACACACCTATCACAAAAGGAACCGTATTCCATTCAAATTGTTCTGCAATCTGAATTGCGAAAGGAAGTATCATTATTACTGTTGTGGTATTAGCAATCAGATTACTTACGAGTGTAGTCAATAAAACTAAAATAATTAAAAACACGTATGGCGAAGTATCTGAAGAAAGATGAGCGATAATCTTGTCGCAACATTTCTGTACTATTCCGCTACTGTTAAGAACATTAGCCATTCCAATACTGCATCCCAGCCATATCAATATGTTCCAATCCACTTTAGATAACGCCTTTTTTTGTTCTACAACCCCTCCCAAAAGACATATTATGGCTCCCAGGATCGATACTGTTCCCACAGAAAAAAGCTCTGTAATGAACAAAACAAGCATAATTATTCCTGCCGATAATGTAACAATGCATTTTCTTTTATCTACCTGTTTCGTTTTAGATGTATCTATGGATGTTATTTCTTTTTCATTTGTCGCATTACCCCATATTACTGAACCTTTTTTGCAGCCGAAAAAGCATATATACAGCATTCCTAAAATAAAAATAATAGTTCCCATTGGTAACAGTTCAAAAAAAGAAATCGTATATCCTGTCATTTTTTCTGCTATCGATGATGCCATAAGTGTAGCGGGTGCTCCTATCAGCGTACATTGACCACCCAAAATAACAAAATATATTACCGGTAACGTGATATCTTTTACATTTATCCCCTTAGTTCTTGCCGCCAAACTCATACAGATTACCAGCATGAGTGCAGATACCACCTGATTGTTCAGGAAGGCTGACAGAATAGCGGCTATCGTTCCTGCAATAATAATAATGCGTTTTATAACTACACTGGCATTATCCCCTTTTGAATACTTTTGTATGAATTTGACCGTAAGTATATCGAGTCCACTCTCTTGAAATGCAATGCCAAATATTTCAGTACCGAATACTATCAACACGATATCATTCGTAAAACCCGAAAATGCCTCCCCTACAGTACAAGTATTAAAAATAACCAATGCAACACATCCCAACAGTGCAACAGTAGCCAATGGAAATTTATCCATTATAAACAATATAAGACAACCAATAAAAATCAGTATTGCAATCATAAACGCATATCCATTCCTATTTTCTTTTCATCACAACTTCTGCTTTTGAGGTTAGCTGCAGCTAACCATGTATCAAAAAAATATACCGTCTTTCAATATCAAAATCAGTCGGTATGATCCTCTTGGTTAGTCGTGGCTAACGTCTCAATATTATACTATTTCATAGCTTTTGCAAACCTAAATTTTTATTAGTTATTTGTATTTTTTTGATGTTTTCGACTTATTCTTTATCTCACAGCATCTGAATTGCCTGCTTAAACCTTATAAAAGCCCACCTATCGCCTGAAGCTTATCGCCCATGATTTCCTTCATAACCCTATAAGGTTCCTCACCCGTACAGTGTCCGCTGTAAAATACTGTATCCATTTTAGAAAGCTCCTCCGCCGTATCCCTTATGCTTTGAAGGTCATCCTTTGAATATTCCGGCTGTATCATATGAAATCCGCTAATTACTATAGTTGGATTTTTTCCGTATATCTCTCTGAAAGCATCCAATATATTAAGTATACCGTTGTGTGCACAGCCTGAGATGAGTGCATACTCTCCGTCTCCGTATCTTATCGTCAGATACATTTCATGCGAAAATGTATCCTGAACATACTCTCCGCCTCTAAGCTCATGCAATCTTCTGTTTCCCTTTGGCCGGCTTCTCTTTGGCTGCACATTTGTAAAAACAGACAGCTCATCATCTATGACCGTATTTTTATTTATAAGATGCAGGTTTGGAAGAGACAGGATATCCTTATCGATTCCTATATACTTCTCCCTGCCGTCTTTAAAGGAATAATACTCACGACCTGCATTCTCATGCATATAGATATCAGCCGATGGATTTACCGACGCAAATTTCATCAATCCGCCGGAATGATCGTAATGCCCGTGACTTATAAAGACTGTATCTGCCTTTGTAACATCGATTCCCTTTGTTTTTGCATTTTCCCAGGTTTTTTCGGACTGTCCGGTATCAACAAGCAGCTTATGCATTTTCGTCTCAATATATACGGACAATCCGTGTTCCGCTTCAAGTCCGCCTCCACATAAATTGTCTTCCATAAGTACAGAGATATTTATTTTCTTCATCTGTTTTCGCCCCCTTTGTCATTTTATAAAATGTACTCCATCTGACGTTCCTTTGTTTTCATTCCCATCTTTTCATAGAAGTATTCAGCAGGAGTATTTCCGCTCCATACATTTAATGTCACCTCGTAGCATCCCATTTTCTTTGCCTGCTGCTTTACATATTCAAAAAGCCCTTCACCGATATGCTGTCCTCTCGCTGCCTTATCAACACAAAGGTCGTCTATAAAAAGCGACCTGAACGGCACCATATTATTCGAAAACGGCTGTTCCTTCAACTGACAGAATGCATAGCCTAAACACTCATCATCCTCGTTCACCGCAACATATATCGGCCTGTCTTCGTTTTTCAAAAACTCAGCAAGTTCATCGACGGTATATTTTGTCGTTCCCGGAATAAAGACATCAGGCCTTATATCTGCATGTATCTGCAAAACCTGTCCCAGAAGCTCTATTATCCTTGGAATGTCTTTTTTCTCTGCTTTTCTGATGTTCATTTTATCCAATCCTCCTGTAACATCTATATGTCTTTATCGAATATAGAAAAATATCTCGGTAATGTATTCATTTTCATCTCCCGAAGAAATATAGTCGTTGATGCAGAATTCATATGCATCCGAAATGATCTCCAGCCGATGTTCTTTACAAAATCCCAACAGTTTCTTATAGGAACGCCCTACAGACTGATAATCCCCGCAATGATAGATGCTCACAGCCCTGCCTTTTTTCAGTTCCATGATATTCCCGGCTTTCTTTGTTTTTTCGATCGGCAAAAAAGCAATGCCTGCCTCCGTATACCGCTCCTCTAAAATATGCTTATAAGGAACTACAACGCCTGTTTGAAAAAATATCGGAAGCTCATCCTTCAATGCCTGCGAGAAACATTTCTTCGTAGCAATGCTGATCTCCCTGAATGACCTTGGAGGCTCAACATCCGCATACAAAAGATATTTTTGCGGCACTTCTTTGATAGTAACCTCCTGATTATCTTCATGAAATCTCTTTACGTTTTCCATCTGCTCACATCTGTGGGCGAGACGGTTTCTTATCAGCTGCAAATGTGTGATCTGCCGGTCAAGCACAGTCAGCTGCTTCCTTAGGGTTATCAGCGACGTATCGATCGTATAATTTTTCATATGTTCCTGGATCTCGCTGAGCGAAAATCCCATTTCCTTCATTATCAAAATAGTATCCAGATAATCTACCTGTTTGGACGTATAATACCGGTACTTATTGTTCGGATCTACATATGCCGGCTTAAAAAGACCGATCCTGTCATAGAAGATCAGCGTCTGCTTTGAAATATTCTGATACCCGGCAAGCTCACCTATCGAAAACATATCTTTCATAAGAATCCACCTTGACACTATAGTAACTATATCCTTTATTGTATTGTCATATAATGAAATTATCAAGTATGAGGATCTAAAAATGAACTGCTTTGAAACCAAAATGACATATCCACAGTTTTTAAAATATCTTGTACCATCCGTATTGACCATGATATTTTTATCATTTTACACAACGATCGACGGATTTTTTGTATCACGATATGCAGGCTCCGATGCTCTGGCCGGGATCAATATCGTTATTCCGATCACATGTGTCATCTTCGGAACCTCGGTGATGCTCGCAACAGGCTCCGGCGCTATCATAGGAGAACGACTTGGACAAAAAAAAGACCGCGAAGCAAACGAGATCTTTACATTCATCTCTGCTGTACTGCTTGGTCTTTCGATCATTTTCACGATCGGAGGCATAATCTTCCTGAAACCGATCTGTATCTTTTTAGGAAGCAGCGACCGTCTGTTAGAGCACGTGCTTCCATATGCTTTTGTCATATTTCTGGGTGCCGTTCCGATGTCCTTCAAGTTGTTTTTTGAATACCTTGTAAGAAGCGACGGGAAGTCTGATGTCGGACTGTTGATGTCTCTGACCGGATTGATCCTTAACGTTGTCTTTGACTATATTTTCGTAGCTGTATTTGATATGGGTACATTCGGAGCTGCTCTTGGAACCCTTCTTTCCATCACGGTAAGTATGCTTATAGGACTTGTATATTTTCTTAAATTCAGCCATATCAGGTTTTGCAAGCCTAAAGCCAATCGGAAGATCCTCTTTAAAACGTGCACAAACGGAAGCAGCGAAATGCTGACAGAGATGTCTACCGGAATTACTACCTTTTTATTTAACATCATTATCATGAAATATTTTGGAGAAGACGGAGTCGCCGCAGTAACGATCATAATGTATCTCTATTATTTCTTCATTTCGTTTTATATGGGAATTGCCGTTGCGACCGCACCTGTCGTCAGCTACAACGTCGGCTCGAGAAATTATGCTAAGATAAAAGAAACGACCCGTTACAGCTTTATAACTATAATTATCACCTCCGTACTGATCATGGCCGTTTCGCTGCTGGGCGGACAGCAGATCATCCATTTATTTGTGGCGGACGGAAATGTTTTCAATCTGACATGGGCCGGATTAAAGCTGTTCAGTCCGGTCTTCATTTTCATCGGATTTAACGTTTTTCTCTCGGGATATTTTACCGCTTTGGGAAGAGGCTTTATCTCCGCTCTCATTTCCTCCCTGAGATCCCTGATCCTCGTGGCTGTATTTATCATTATCCTTCCGAATATCATCGGCATATCGGGAGTCTGGCTGACAATGCCGATGGCGGAGGCCGTGACTATTTTCATATCACTCCACCTGTACCGCAAACACGGAAAATGCTACATGAAAAAAGTCATGTGATAAATGCGGTAGTTATCAGATATCATACCCGGCCGAATCGGTCAGGTATGATATGCCTTTAAATACTGTTTAACCATATTTGCCGCATCTTCTTGCGGATCATCTGTACCATTCCAGAGCCAATTTAAAATAACGCCGCGTATTAATATTAAAATTTCACCGGCAATTTGAGATGCAGAAGCATCATTCTGTAATACTCCCTTTTTCTGACCCTCGTCTATCAATGAAATCAAACCTTTTACAAGACTACGTTCTGAAGAAAAGAACTCTGTGTTGTTGTAGGCTATCTGAGCACGATAAAGCTGCTTAATATATTCCTTGCCATATTTCTTACCAAATCCGATCTGTTCTCTGGCAAACTCAGCTGCTTTATCACTTACGTCCGCATCCATCTGTAAAAGACGCGGAATAACTTCCAGTTCAAAGTATTCGTCTGAAAGCCCATACCATGCCAGTATTATCTCTTCTTTACTGTTGAAATGATGATAAAATGCACCGACAGACATGCCGGCGGCCTTGCAAATAGCCTGGACCGTCACATTTTCAAAACCCATTTCACTTGTCAATCTGGAAGCAGTTTCCAAAAAAAGTTTTTTACTTGCAGCTGCCTGAATATCTCGATTTGTCGCTTTCTTCAAAAATCACACCATCCTAAAACTCATGATAGCCTTTATTCTAAAATCCCTAAAGATAAAATGCAAGAATAATTAAGAAAACGCAAAGATAACTTCTCTGCGTTTTCTTAATTTTATCGCTGTGACAATACAGTATTATTTAAATCACTGCTGCCAGCCTGTATTTCCATCCGTGAATCTGAAATTGCCAAGATTTGTCGGATAAGTTGTATTGAAGGTTGCCGGACCCGGGAAACCGGATTCTCCGCCTATGGAACAACCGTCAACATACTGAAGGATACTATCCCAGATAGAGTGGTCATCTTCTTCGGTTATCGTACTTTCAAAAGAACATGTAATATCAGATTTTTCACACAGATCAGCACATTCATGCAGATACTGAGCACCTCTCGTCAAAGACGTTGTGACCTGATATCCGCCGCCAGCCTTCAGTTTCTCTGAGATTGCCAATAAAGTACCAAGTGCCAAGATAAAGCCCGGGAAATAATCCAACGGAACACCGTTTAAATTGACCGGATGCTCCATGCTTCCGTTTCTCACCGAAAGACCTGTGATGTCCTCCGCACATGGAGCCCAACCCGGACGGTCTTTCCAGACAGAATCAGAAAAGCACATCAAATCAGCATAAATTATTCCGGGATTTAAAGCACGGATTTCCTCCTCTGACAGTCCGAATTTATCCAATGCTCCATTCTGATAAGAATAGATCACGATATCAGCTTCTTTTATAAGTTCTTTTGCCTTTGAAAGTTGTTCGGAAACATTAAAATCCAACTGGATAGAATGCTTTCCTGCCCATCCGTCAAATTCATTCATTGCCTGTTCCTGTTCAAGGAATGTTCCTCTTCGAACAAGCAGTACATCCGCACCATATTCTGCCAGAATACGTGAGCAGGCCGGACCGGCAATTATATGAGTCAGGTCAAGAATCTTAATACCTGACAGCGATCCTCTTTCATTTGGAGTACCCCATGCCGGTATCTTCGTATCTGCCTTCTTCACTGTACGGATCAATGGCATTTCAACAACTGCTTTTCCTACTTCTGACGCTTCCCACTCTTCGCGGCTTCTTAGCATGCATCCGCAGGCACCGCATTCAAACGAAAGCTCTTCTAACTCTAATGCTGTCTTTTTAGATACAATACCTGCCAGCTCCTGCATATCCTGTGCAGTGGTTCCGAGCGTATATTCCTCCGCCTTTTTCGAAAGACCGAGTGCCGGCACCAGCTTTCTTTGCTGGCTCATGTAATATGCATGGAATGAAACCATACGTCCGTCACTTGCGGTATATTTATGCAAAGCACCATTGAGAGCATCCAGTACACCCGCTGCCGATAGGAAACGAACCTTCTGGAAAGCAGGTGACGTATAGTTTGACATATGCAATCTTATTGCCTGTAAACCGGCAAAGGATATATCACAATAAGTCTTTGCTTCTGTAGTATCCTCACCGCGAAGCGAACCTATTTCAGCCGCTACCGAGCTGCACGCAGAAAGCACTGCGGCAATAGCAGATGTCTGAGGGATGATCTCATCACTAAACAGCTTCTCAACCGCATCCATGCGCTGTTTTGTCAAAAATCCGGCGTACTGTCCCGGGAACGGATTTTCAGAATTACAAATTGCGTCAAATATAGGTCGGCGGTCTTTTGCAATAAAAGTAGTAGGAATTGATTTAAATCCGGTTTTCTTCTGAAGATCTTCATAGATAAGGCGCGCCTGTTCCGCCTTTTTATATAACGCGATATTTTTCATTTGACTTCACCTCACATATAGCTTAAATAGATCTTCCCACTTCAAATCCATCCCATATTGCCTGCATAATATTATGGAATCTTCTCGAATCGCCAATATTATAAACCGGCTTTCCGCAGTCTCTCAGACTCCGGTACAGATTATCCGAGGATCTAAATCCGGCAGCCATAACAACAGCCTCTGCCTGAACAGACTCCGTTGATCCATTCTTCTCTAATGTAACGGAATCCTGATCTATGCGCATAACCTTTGCACCTGTATGGATCTCTACATTATTAAATCTAAGCAGATCTTCAAGCATACTCTTGTTCATGAATGGGATTTCGCTGTGCATACCACCAAGTATATACGGAAGCATTTCCGCAATAGCTACTTTTTTGCCCTGCTGAGCCAGCCACAATGCGACCTCACATCCAACCAGACCGCCGCCGATAACAAGGATCTTATCCGCAGCCGGGATCTTCATAGCATCCTCGATCGAAAGCAGCTCTCCATCACCCTCAAGTTTCAACTGTACAGGCTTTGCTCCTGTTGCAGTAATAATCACATCCGGATCTAATCCGGCTACAAATTCCTCTGTAACATTGGTATTAAGTCTTATATCTACATTTAGCTCCTCGAGCTGATGTTCATACCAGCTGACAAGCTTCATGTCATTTTTCTTGAACGTCGGAATTCCGGCAATATTCAACAGACCGCCAAGCTTATCATCTTTCTCTGCCAAAACAACTTTATGTCCACGCTTTTTAAGGACTCTTGCAGCCTCCATTCCGGCTACACCGCCGCCAACAACAAGAACTGTCTTGCTTTTCTCAGCCGGAACAAGCGGTTTTTCTTTTTCAAATCCGCACTGCGGGTTCACAGCACAAGAAAGGTGTGTAAAGCTTGCAATACGTCCCATACAGCCATCATGACAGCTTAAGCACGGACGAATATCCTTCTCCTGTCCAAGCATCAATTTTTGCGGCAAATACGGATCTGCAAGAAGCGGACGTCCATAACCAACCATATCGCAGCTATCTCCGATAGCTTCACAGGCCATTTCAGGATCATCCATGCGTCCGGCAATAAGGATCGGTACATCAACCTCTTTTTTCAAGATACGCCCGAATTCACGGTATATTCCATGCTCTCCGAAATACATTGGCGGATGACACCAATACCATGAGTCGTAGCTTCCGGCATCCACATTCAGACAATCATAGCCTGCTGCAACCAATAATTTTGCTGCCTGAATACCTTCTTCAATATCACGGCCTTTTTCTTCAAATTTCTCACCCGGAAGTGCACCTTGTGCATATCCTTTAATAAAGCTCTTTAGGCTGAAACGAAGAGATACCGGATAATCCGCACCGCAAGCCTGCTTTATGCCCTGAACGATTTCCGTGGCAATTCGCAGCCTGTTCTCAAGACTGCCGCCGTATTCGTCAGTACGCTGATTGAAAAAGCTCATTCCGAACTGGTCTAAAAGATAACCCTCGTGTACCGCATGGATCTCAATGCCGTCAAAGCCTGCATTTTTTGCAACAACAGCCGCCTGTACAAAATGCTTGATCAAGGATTTGATCTCTTCAATAGTCATAGCACGATGCTGGATACGCGGATCAAAACGATTCTTTGCATCAGAAGGTGCTATATTCTTAGTTGTAGCTCCCGGAACGGCTGAACGTCCTAATCCGCCTGTAAGCTGGATAAAGAATTTCGATCCTAAAGAGTGAACTGTTTCTATCATGTTGCGGGTTGCATTGATAAACATGAACGGATTGTTAGTTGGACACGGAAGTCCACGCGGAAGCATCTCTTCATAATCCACGTTTATAGTTCCTGTTATTAAAAGCCCCGTGCCACCACGTGCACGTTCAATAAAATACTCCTGACATTCTTTTGTCAGAGCACCATCACAGTCAGCAAATCCGACCAATCCCATTGGAGCCATAAAAATACGGTTCTTGATCTCTAATTTTCCGATCTTACAAGGCTCAAATAGTTTTCCATATTGATTTTCCATGTATTCCACCTCCTTTTTTAACCGAATACATTCGCCGAATTAGTTCTATATAAAATTATCACAATAAACAGATCGTGTCAAAGGAATTAGCATGCAATTTCACCATATGCATATAATTTGTTTATATTATATAAACACAGCATTCTATTTATATGATGTTTTTTTGGTGATTATATACTATTCTCATGTTTCCAATAAAAAAGCAGTCAATCTATATAGATCAACTGCCCTGCTAATATTTCCGTATTCCGTTTTATCCTTTATCATTTGCAAAACTCAAATGATACATAGTACACATAATCGTTTTTCAAAAGAAGCTCCGTCCGATTATTTATAATATCATCTAAAGCCGGAACACTCATTTCGTCATCGTCATAAATGAAGGCAATAAGCGGCTGTTCCTCATCGTACCTTATATTCGTAACATCTTTTATTTCAGTTGCCGATCTGCCATAGTATTCCCGACCTTCTACATTTTCCAAAATAGGAAATTCCGTTGACAGCTTTCCTCCATCTCCGGAAATAATTAATCTTATCACATAATTATTGAAATCAGGCACTATTAGAATCTCACCGCTTTTTGGCGAATTAATACCTTCAAATCCCATTTCAACTTTATCACTATTTTTTAATTTGCCTGATTGGTATTGATAAATATATAACCTGAGTTTTTTATATTCATCTGTTGTAATAAAATCATAAACAAAAGCTCCATCCGGTCCGGCAAACAGCTCTGCCGTCTGCATTTCTATACTGTCCTTTTCAGCAGGAGCAATGTAATTCTGCGGTTTGTTCATATGATACATTATCAATCCGACCGCTGATACCACACAAACAGATATAACCAACAATATCCATTTCATGATCTTTAAAGCTTTCTGCTTATTTATATTGTCCCTGATCACTTCAATAATATTCGCTTCCGATCTCTGAACTATGTTTTCTTTGGCTATATCTTCTCCGGCCAGAAACTCATTGATGCTAATGCCAAGAATTGAACAAAGGTCTGTATAAACAGACACATCAGGAAGACAAACTCCTCTCTCCCATTTAGAAACAGACTTATCGCTCATACCTAACTTTTCTGCCAGCTGCTTTTGCGTCATACCCAGGGCTTTTCGCTTACCCGCAATATATTTTCCAATCTTGATAAGATCCATCCGTCTTCCTCCTTTTTTCATACTTATCGTACTCTATTCCAAAGAAAAAGCATACCCCTCGAAAGTAGAATACTGTTTGCGAGCCTGTATCGTTAGGCAGAAAGATGAAAAAGCAGCTAACCTATTTTAATAGACTAACTGCTCTTATTCAGCTCCGTATTCCTTAAAGTATTCACACAATGACATATAGCAGAACTCCCGGTATGCTTTCCGGATGCGCTTCAGAAAAGCAACCTGCTGTTGCTTTATTACTCTGGTCGATTAATCTATACCCCCTGCCTGTGAAAGGCATACCGTGGTAGATTTATTCTTCATTTTCATCCAGCAGCCTCTTCAAATCTTCAATGTCCGGCAGAGCTTTCCGCAACTCATCCGACATATCTTTGGATGTCTTATAGGTGGCTACTCCCATCGGCCTGGTGTAGTCCTGGATTACATAGTCCACAAAAGACTTATTCATGTCCTTGCACAGAATGATGCCGATGGCGGGATTCTCGTGCGGCTTACGCTCAAATCCGTCCAGCACGCTGAGATATCCCTGCAGCTGTCCCAGATAGGATGTCTTGAACTTGCCTCTCTTTAATTCCACGGCGACAAGACAGTTCAGTTCCCGGTTGAAAAATAAAAGATCGATGTACTGATCCTCGCCGAAAGCGTCCAGATGGTACTGATTTCTGATAAAAGCAAAGTCTTTGCCAAAAGTCAGAATGAAATTTTTTACATTGTGGATGATAGCGTTCTCAACGACCTTCTCATCTATGTCAGCCCTGTCCCTAACATCCAGTTCTTCCACATTGATGTAATCGAGCAGATATTCATCTTTGAATGTTCCTATGGCTTTCAGCGCCTGTTGCGTGGCGGGAATCGTCCGTGCAAAATTGTTTGGCAGACTTCCCTGATGATGATAATCATCTCCGGCAAGGCTGCTTTTCAACTCCTCCACAGTTAGATGCTCATCGGCGCAACGTTTGATATAAAAAAGCCTCTCCTCCAGATTTTTAACTTTTCCAAGAATTACTCTGTGATGAGTAAAGCCTATATGCAGAAAAGCGTCCATCGGGAAGTCACTGTAATTTGGAACTTGAAAGTTCCAAATTGATGCGATGGTAGTATTTTCCAATTCGGAACTTGTAAGTTCCAAATTGCCGGATGTGTTTTCGGAAATTTGACCGACTTGTTCAGAGGAACCCAACATTTCCCATTCTTCGTAAAAAGTCCGCATATACCGCAGATTGCGGGATGTAAAGCCGCGCAATCCGGGCAGTTCCTTGTCCAGCTGCTCACTGATAGCGTCAATTGCACCTTTTCCCCAGAATCCATTCCGAGAATTCAGCGATATGTACTTGCCGATACCGTAGTAAAGCATAAGCTGCTTTTCGTTGACGGTTTTTGCCGCATCGTATTGGCTTTGCAATATCGCCGATTTGATTGCCTGGACGGCTTCATCATAGTTCTGTACTGTAGCTTGCTCATAATCTATCTCCCTTTGAGGCCACAATTGGCAGCCTCGTATTTTTTCTAAAAAAATCCTTCCAGATAGTCATGGAACATTCAGTTCTGACCGAAAATGCCCGCATCCTCTGCATATAGGCAGAATACCATTCTGACACAAAGGATATTAAAGCTTTTCATTGCACGCTCCGTTGTGCATCTGTCATTGCAGCAACCTCCATATTTTTCCATTAATATGTATTTCATACTATATCATGATTTCATTGGGTTGAATATCTGATATTGAGGCAAAAAATCATCGGGCATAGGAATAATGTCCTTATCCAGTATCTCCGGCTTGGAAGCAATACGGTCTACCCTGAAATTGATAACCTTGCTTTTCTTCTTTTTCGCAGCCAAGTTCAATTGTTCTGTAAAATTTGAGATGATCCTCAGATAGAATTTTACAAAAGGATTTATCAAAAGTTGAGCTGTTGTGTGAATTACCGTTTAAGTGGAGCTGCTGGCTGTATAGGCGGAGCTCAAAAGCGTACCCGTGGCGTCGCTAGTGCGAAATATTCATAGGTGTCGCAATTTGTGCAGACCGTCTGCACAATTAGATTGTTGCCTCACTGTGGCAACAATCTAAGCAACATATCTGTCATTTTTTGCTTATCTGTACCTCTAATACCCAAGGACTTTAAATCCACTGTTTCATCAGCTATTTCAGATAAGAACTTTTTCATATCCTCTGCTATTTCCGGACTGAGAACCTGCCTTGTATTGGCTGTGATTAACTGTGCTAATCGGAACACATCGTTTTTATGTTTCTTTACATTTTTGCTGTCAACCTGCTCTCCATTCAGCTTGCGTTCCTTTAAATCCAGCCACGCTTTCGCCTTAAATGGTATCAGACAAGTCGGACTTAATACCGGAATGCCATCAACCATCATTTGTCCGGTTTTTAGCAATTCATAATACGCTTCATTTAAAAGGATTGCCGACAAACTGGATATTTCATCATCTATCGGAAGTGAGGTGAGAACTGCATCATCTTCTAATACAATAAAATCCGGATTTCTGGAAAATATCTCTATCATATATGGATATTCTTTACTTTTCGGAGATGTGAAACGATAAAACTGTGCATTTCCGGTGCTTTTATTCAAATGCTCATATCCTGCTTCTTTGACATACTCCCAAAACCGCCTGCCAAACTCCGCTGTTATGGATTCAACAATCAATACAATATCTACATCTTTTGTAGCACGAAACGGTAATTCTTCGTTTTCCATAATCAAATCGCAAGCTGTCCCACCGATGATGACATATTGATTTTCAAAACCCTAAAATCTTTCCTTAAATTTTGTAAATCCGTTGACCATTACTCCTTCAACCTTCTTTTCTGTAATTCATCTACTGCTTCTTCAATTCTCTCATCGTTTGTATCTGTAAAAGATAAAACAAGTGAAATATCATCAGCTCTGTTATCCTCTGAAAATTGTTTCGGGTTGTATGCCCATAATTCAAGTCTTACCTGCTC
>OQVT01000443.1_pt1 | contig 22944 bp, 13 predicted proteins | sample 1691561 | NCBI WGS metagenome assembly OQVT01 (sample SAMN03418260, study PRJEB22391) | human gut metagenome | biome: human-gut; feature: organic feature; material: feces | host: Homo sapiens | place: Tanzania | collected 2013-01 | reverse complement strand
CAAACAGCACACCGTTGCCGGATTGCTTGAACTGCTGGATACTGCGATTCTGCCCGCGTCCGGCTTGAAACACAGGGAACGTCAGCCGCCCGCCCAACGCGTCGTAAACATTGCGCATCTGGCGGTAGGATGTGAACAGCACCAGCGCGTGACCGTGGCAGGCCGAGACAAGCTGCACGATTTTGTCTGCAAGGTACTGGTTTTCGGGAACAGCCGCCGCCCGCCGCACAGGAATGTACAACAGACATTTTTTCCTATAATCGAACGGAGATTCTGCGCGGAAATGGCGCAGCGGCGTGTATGCTGCCAGCCCTAAAAGCTGCTCCGTGTGGTCGAAATCTCCGGCTGCTGCCAGTGTGCCGGAAGTCAAAATAGTCGGTTCGCGGGTATTCCACAGGGCGCTGCGGAGTAACTGCGGCACCCGGTTGCTGGCCGCGCAGAATGTGGGCTGACCGTCTGCGGAAAACTCAAGGTACAGGATGCGCGTCGGCACATCCAAGAGAAAAAGGCGCAACAGACTTTCTGTTTCTGCCAGCCGATATTGCAGGTAGTGCGGCATATCCGGCTGACTGCCGATATACTGCAAAAGGTTGATGCAGTCGGCTATCGCCGCTTGGCGGAATGGCGTAAGGCTGAACGATATGCTAATTTTTCTTTTCGTCATGGCAAAGCTCGGTGCGCAGGAAATAGAGAGCGTGAGAAATACCGTCCGCAGCCGCTTGGGCAAGCCCTTGAAATGTGCCTGCTGCAACAGACTGCACAGATCATCCATATCCTGCGCAGACAAAGTTTCCGTGTACATCTGCCGCGCGGCATCTGGGAGCTTGTGTGCCTCGTCCACCACCAATGCTTGGTATTGCCGAAGCAGCAGCGGGCGTTCTTCCAGCCGATGGGATGCGTTGGCCAGCAGATAATTATGGTTGCAGATTTGAATGTCCGGCTTCATGGAATCCCGCAAATACTGTTGATAGCGGCAATCCAAGCGCAAGAAACAATCTCGCGGGCAGGACGGCGGCACACAGATTCGGCAGCGGTCATATCGGGATAGGCCGGGTATGTGGTCTAAATCGAGAATGCTCTCGGCCATGCGCAGGCTGTTTTTCTGCCGCTGCCCTTTGGAAATTGCTTTTTCCTGACGTTCCGCAAGGCGGGCATCGCAGACAAAGCGCTCTTTGCCCTTGCGGACAACCGCCGTAATCGGTGCTGTGATAATGCCCTCGGACAGCAAAACAGCGGACAGGTTGGGCAGATACTCGTTGAGGATGGCATCTTGCAACGCAACGCTGGAGGTCGAAATCACCACCGGCATTTTCAGTTGGTTGGGGCGGTGCATCTGCCAAAGGATACAGGCAACAAGATAGGCCAGCGTCTTGCCGATGCCTACGCCTGCTTCACACAGGGAAATTTCTTTGCTGTAAAGGGTGTCCAAGACTTCATGGCAGAGCGCGATTTGTTCTTCTCGTACCGCCATGCCGTGCCGGGGCAGAATCTCCCGGAAAATTTGTTCGGCCATGCGGTGGGATTCCGCATAGCCTGTCGGATAGGTTTGCATAGGTTTTACACCTCTGTTTTCCATCCCGTTTAAAGCAAAATGATGGGCAGCAGGTGCTTGGGTTCCTGCTGCCCACGATTTGCCCTAAACGGCAAAAGTAAAAAGTCGAGTTATTTGTGCCACATTTGCCGCCCGCACCCCTGACACCGGGAACATAACAGGCAGGGCGTTGGCACACCCGTTCACTGACTCTGCCACGATCTTACTGATTCCAACCGCAGCGCGGTCACCCCCTCTGACGCTGGAGGCCGCCGGCGTATCATTATGGTCTTTCCCGCCGCAATTCTGGTTTGCCGGACCGCCCACCGGGCTTGCCGGGAAAGTAACGTACCTGTTATGCTGGGTATTCGGTTGTCAAGGTGCTGTGAGAATCTGCAAAGTGCAAATTACCAAGCAAAATCATCAAGAATAGATGTCAGAACGGGTTGCAGTTCCGAGTCGGCAGTTAATAAGCATTTACGGATAGCATCGGCCTGTTTCGGCGAAAGATGCTTTTTGTATAGGTAATAACCGTCCGGCAACGATATACCGCCTTTGCGACCTGTTTCAGAAAGAATAGGATATTCTGATTGCAAGATGGTGATGTCGCGGCAAATTGTGCCGCGCGAAACACCAAATTCCTGCGCCAGATTTCCCATTGTCTCATGTCTGCGAAAGCTAAGTAATTCGAGTATTCTCTTCCGCCTTTCATTCGGCTGCATCCGAATTCCTACCCTTTTGATTTTGCTATGGGCACATCGTAAGACGAAATTGTTCAAACTTTTGTGACAATTTTGGAAGTTTATTTTGTTTTTTGGGTTTTTTGAATTTTTTTCAAACGGCATAGATTTTCTCCATCAGCAAAGTTGAAATGTTTAAGCAGATGGAGAAGTGGAGGCCCACGGCAGTGGAAATTTCCACAAAAGAAAAAGCATACAGAATTGCCGCAAATAGAAATTGCGGCAATTCTGTATGCTGAATGGAAGTCCATTTCTAATCGAACGGACTTCCGGACAAAGGCTTTAACTAAAAACTATAGTAAATACTGTCTGGCAGTGGAAGTCGACATAAGTTGGCAGGCTAAAAATGACAGCGCCTCCTATTCTGTAACTGCGGTTATAATAAATTTAGAAGCACGGTTCGTTCACCTTTCTTTTTCACAAAGCTACAATATCTTTAAAGGAAGTGTAGCGCAAAGGATGTGACTTTTGAAATGGCTGAGACGAAACCGAATCCGGAATTGCTCTTGAATTTGGGAAAATATATTCAAAAAGCGCGTGATGCTCAAGGCCTTACGCAAGAAAAAGTGGGTGAAGTCATTGGACGCGCCGGGAAATCGGTTTCCAATATTGAGTGTGGCAGGACGAATCCGAAATATGATACGCTGTATGCGATATTCCGCGCACTGAATGTAGATGTCAACGGCCTTTTCTATGGCGGGCATGACGAAAACAGCAGCACCTTAGAGGAATTCCTAAATCTGCTGGACAGTTGTACAGAGAAAGAATTAAAGATGCTTTTAGACATTTCACGAATTATTTTGGCGGCCACGCGGAGCAATAGCGAGATTGGCGAGCTGGAAACAGGTTGAATCGCTAAAACATCGTAATACATGAACAGCCCCGGCTTTCCCAAACGGAAAGCTGGGGCTGCTTTCGGTCTATTATTGTGCAGGGTAAATTTTACAGCAGATAATGTTTACGGGGTATTCCCGCTTACAGTGCGGACAATACAAGGGAAAACACAGTAAAAGAGACTCTTTATAAACTTTCGTTTTTGTTCTTGTACGGCAGTACGGGCAGCGTATCCAGATGGATTTTTTTGAGGCTTTCGTATTCAAAACTACGCCGCCTTTATCGGATGTCCTGCGCAAGACCGTACCACACGGGGTGTTTGCCGTGCAGGTTTGCCATGTTTCCGGTCACGGTGAGAGTGAGTTCGTTGTCACCCTCGTGCAGTAAGCCATCAAGCGTAAACGTCTGCGGCGACCAGAAGCCCACCCCCGCAGACTGGCTGTTGACGGTAAGCTCGGCCATTTCCTCGGCGTGGGTCGTCAGCGTCACGGAAGGGCGGCTGAGATCGGCGGCGCTGATAGTGATATGCGAACGGTAAAACTTTTTGGCTGTGGCTGGGTCGGCGTCTGCCAACTCAAACGTGGGGCAGGGGAGTGCATAGGCTGCGTGCGGCGCAGGCAACTGGATATATTCTGCTGCCGTGCAGGCGAACAGCAGAATACTACCACGTACTGGCAAACTAAAGTCAATCGTTACGCCGTTCTCGGTCGGGGTGCTTGGCCGTTGTACAGTTGTGGCGTTCCACAAATCATACGCACCGATTTTTAGTTGCGTCGGCAAGGTCAGTGATGTGTGAATCGGCTCGTTGCCTTCGTTGACGAGGAACCAGCATTCCATGCCGTCCTTTGTAAAGCGGGCGCAGCGCAGTTTTGGCTGGGCGGGATCACACACACAGTCCGGAACGACCTTTTCCGGCGCGTAGCGCGGCACATTGACGAAGCGGCACTCGTCCGTAATGACCGCCGTGTAGCGATGCCCGCGGCAGAACAGAGCGCCGTCCTTTTCCTCGCACTCAGTCCAGACGCTTTCGGGCAGATACTGGAACCCGGTCTGGTGTTCAAACAGCGGGCGCACATTCTCCGGGTGCAAATTGTGATTACGGCAGAGAACCGCAACATCGGCGTGTAAATCAATGTCCGTCATCATCGCCGAGAGCCGCGTCCAGTAGTTTGCCCATTTTTCATAGTGCGACCACCAGATGCTGTTGGGGCCGACATCCGGCGGACGCTCCTCCTTGCGCTTGCCCTCGATGCTGTAATAGAATGCGTGAGGGATGAACAGGTTCACGCCGCGCACAGCCAGCCAGTCGGTGTACCATTTCATGTCACCGCCTGCAAACTGCCACGGGTTGTCGTCCTTGTTGCACGCACCGAAGCACTCGTTGGAATTGCGGCGGCGGCCCATCAGGCGGGCGGCGTCGGCGCTGCACTTTGCCATTGTGGAGTCCATCCCGGCAAGGCCGTCCTTTTCGGGAGCCAGCCAGCGCAGAACCAAATCTTGGCCCGGAACGGCAAAATATTTTTCTACTTCAATATCGTCGCTTTGGTGAGGGTGACCCATCAAGCCGATGCCGTGCGCCGCACACCAGCGGGAAAGACTACCGTAGTAGACCTCGCTCTCGCGGGCCAGAATCAATTTGTGGTACAGTTCAGTGTCGGCGTTTTCCTTGCCTTGGAACAGCGTCGTCAGCTCGGATAAATCGCCGCCTGCTTCTGTAAACAGTTTGGCAAAGCCGTGCGTCCACGGGAACATCCCCTCAACATTGCGGCCCAGAATACTCGGCTCATCGGTGAAAAATCCGATAATCGTATTGCCGAAATAGTCTTTCAGTTCTCGGTAGTAGGCTTCATGGGTCAACTCAATGAAGCGGTTGACCGCTGTGGGGTTCAGAATGTCGGCAGTCTTGGGCGCGTAAGGTTCGCCGTCGTCCTCGCCCCAGTGCAGACCGCGCATTGTACCGCCACTTTTGCGCACAACCAGCGTGCCGTGTTCGGTCTGGGCAAGGACTTCATCACCGGGCAGCACGGTATCCACAAGGGCAATGCCCTCGCTGGCAAACTCTGGGTGACCCTCCACGACCTGCCCACAGGCCGAACCAGAGGGGTACATCCCCTCATCGTACAGCACAACGGTCATGCCTAGTTCGGAAGCCGTCTCCACGGCGGTGCGGATGTAGTGGAAATAGGTGCTGCTTAAATACCCAATGCGCTTTGCCAGCCCCATGCGGGGATGCAGCACCACGCCATATACACCGTGGTCGGCAAAGTCGGTAAGCTGGCGGCGGATTTTCTCATCCGTCAAATCCCCATTCAAAAACCAGAACGGGATAGGGGTAAATTCCCGTGCGGGGTGGGCAAGCTGATCTAATAATTTCATACGTTACTCCTGACTTTTGGCAAGGGCGCAAATATCGGCCCAGCGGTGAGTTTTGAAATAGAAAAGCATGGCAATCATGCCGGTAACAAAGCTGGCGGAGACGCTGATCATGGCGTACTCGCCGTATCCTGCCCACATGATGAGATAGGCGACAGGGATGCGGACGACCCACAGCAGCAGAATGTTTACAACGGTGGGGTAGCGAATCTCCCCGATGCCGTTGATAAAGCACATGATGCCGTTGAATACGGCGTAAGCCCATGTAAACGGCAGCACCAGATAAATGTACCGCTGCGCAAAATCCAAGACTGCGGGGTCACGGCTGAACAGCCCCAGCAGCGGGCGGCAGAACGCGGTCACAAGCAAGCCGCCCGCAAGGGTGACAGCGCCGGAGCAGAGCGGTATCTGCCACGCGCCGCGGCATAGGCGGCGGTATTTCTGTGCGCCGAGATTCTGCCCTGCGAACACCGTTGCCGCAGACGAATACGAGGTAATTGCAATGTTGGCAATGCCGCTGACCTTACCGGCAACGGAACATCCGGCTACAAAGGTGGAACCCAGTGTGTTATAAAGCGCCTGCAGCAGCACATGGCCGACAGAATAGAGTGCAGTGTTCAGCCCCAGAGGTAAGCCGATTTTCAGCATCTCGCGCAGAATGGTAGCATCAAACCCGCGAGGCAGAATCGGAAAATCCATAGTGGGGTAGGTGTGCCGGATGTAAGCGATGCTGAACACCCACGACAGGAACAGCGCGGCGGCAGTCGCAATGGCAACGCCGGTGACACCCATCCCAAGTCCTGCCGTCAGCGCAAGATCCAACACGATATTGACAGCGCAGGAAATGCCGAGCAGCAACAGCGAGGACGTGCTGTTGCCCAGCCCGCGCAGGATGCCTGCGTTGAAGTTGTACCCCATATTGCCGAGGATGCCCAGCGTCGTGATGCGCAGATAGGTGACAGCATAGGGCATGGCATCGTCGGGAACCTGCATCAACTTTAGCAAGAACGGTCCTACAACTACACCTAACAGCGTAAGCGGCAGACTGGCGGCATACAGGAAAAACACCGCCGTTTGCCCAAGCCGATGCAGCCGTTCTGTATCGGAGGCACCTGCTGCCTGCGAAATCAAAATAGAAATTCCAGAACCGATGCCGAGGAAGATACAGAGCAGAATTTCCAGCGGCTGAGAACTGGTCGCCACGGCGGCCAAAGCCGACGCATCGCAGAAATTGCCTATAACCAGTGTGTCAACGGTGCCGTACATCTGCTGTAGGATATTCCCGGCGCAGATGGGCAGGGCAAACTGTGCCGCGCGGCCCAAAATCGAGCCCTGCGTCATGTCCACTTTGCTCATGTTCATGTAAAATCACCCGCCTTGCAGGCGCTTGGCCGTATCACATTTTTGTCACGGTGCAGTTTTCCAGCACGGCATCCCGCAGAACATCGGGGAGCGTTTCCTTATCTTCGGTGCGGATGTTTAGGCCGTAGAACGCAAAATCCGTCAGTTGGTACTGGCTCGGCTCGGAGTCCACGTCAAAGGCGTGTTTGCAGTCGCAGGTGCAGTCCTTGACAGTGATGTGGTCGGCGTAGGAGAGGGGGATGTCCTTGCGGTCTTTCAAATCGTAGAACTGCGTCCACGGTTTGATGTTCAGGAAACTTTCAATACTGCCAGTCACATTCTCCATCGTGACGTACTCATAGTGCTGCGGGGTGTCGGGGCGCATCTTGAGCCAGAGCAGATTGCGGGCGTGATCGACCTGCAGACGGCGCACGAGGATGTTTTTGTTGTGGACGGAATCCGAACCGCAGGTCAGACAGCCGTGGCAGAAACCGTAGTGGCAGTCCTCGACGAGAACACGCTCGTTCATGCCGTTTTCGGGCTGGGTGTCGGCCCACGGCCCGCGCCCGCCTTTGAGGACGACGGAATCATCGTTGACTTCAAGATAGCAGTTCTTGACGAGAACATCGGTGCAGACATCAATGTCGATGGCATCGGTGCTGGGGGCAGGAACCGGCGCGGCGGGGGAGTAGATGCGGCAGCCGATGTATTTCACATGGTCGCAGCGATAGAGGTGCGTGGTCCAGAAGTGGGAATTTTGCAGGGTGATTCCGGCAAACAGCACGTCCTTGCAGTTGGAGAGATAGACAAGGCGGGGGCGTTGCTCGTCCTTGTTCGTGCATTTGGGATTCCACTTGCGGCGCATCCAGAACGCTTTCCACGCCCGCAGGCCGTTTCCGTCGATGGCACCGGGGCCGCTGATGGTAAAGCCGTCAAGGCCGTCCGCGTTGATAAGTGCCGAAAAGTAGAGGCAGTTCTCTCCCTCGATGCGCGTCTCGACGAGTTCATAATCGGATAGTTCATTGCTGCCTTTCAGAATACCACCCTGTGCTACATACAGATTTACGTCCTGTTTGAAGTGCAGCGCCCCGGTCAGATAGGTGCCTGCCGGGATGACGACGACACCGCCGCCGTTCTCGGCAGCAAGGTCGATGACCTGCTGCAATTCTTTGGTGTGGATACGGCCATCGTCCAGCACGCCATACTTAGTGACGAGATACTGTGTACCCAAATCGGCCAGTGTGGGAACTGTGGTGTCATAGAACCATGCGTCAATGGGAGCGCCATCGGGGAAAAACTCGGTCTTATTCATAGTGAGTTTCTCCTTCGGTATGTAAGTTGGAAATCGTCAGTCCGTCGTACCGCGCAAGGCGCAGTTCGGCGCTCTGCGGCAGGGTGCAGTCAGACAAAAGCACGTTTTTGATTTTGTGGCCGGGGGCGGTGAAACCGTCGATCTCAATCGGAGCGACGGTTTCCACCGCGCCATGTTCCTGCTTCTGCCCGGTCAGGTGCAGGCGCTCAAAGCGGAAGTTTTCAAAGTAAGGCGGTTCCGGGGCGGGAATGCCGTCATCGTTGTACGGCACAGAATGAATGAGCAGACGCGGGAACGTGCAGTCGCGCACGGTGACACCCCGCACAAACCCGCCGCGTTTTGGCGTACCTTTGATTTCGATGCCGCTGGAGGAGGCGGCAATATTGCAATCCCAAATCTGCACATCCTCCACACCGCCGGACATTTCGCTGCCAATGCAGATGCCGTGGCCGCCCTTGCTGTGGCAGTCGAACACGCGGATGTGCTTGGTGGGTCGGTTGATTGCATTGCCCTGCGGATTTTTGCCGGATTTGATGGCGACGGAATCATCCTCGGTTTCAAACTCCGTTGCAAACAAGGTGCAGTTTGTGGAGGAGTCCGGGTCCCAGCCGTCGCCGTTCCAGATGCCGCTGGAACGCAGGGTGCAGTGGTCGGTCACGATGTCATCGCAGTAAATCATGTGGACATTCCACGCCGCGCCGTTCTGCAAAGTCAGCCCGGTGATGCGGACATGGGCGCAGTTGCTTAAATTGATAAGCCGCCCGCGCACCCGGCCGGGAATCGTGCGGTCATTTTCACAGGTGGCGACGAGGGCTGCATTTTGGGCAAGGTAATCTTTCAAATTCTCGCGCTCGGTCTCAATCATGCGGTCTGCCAGCACCCGCCCGCCGCCGCTGATGGTTCCCTTGCCGTAGAGCAGAATATTCTCACAGCTTGCCCCAGCGGAGCGGTCAAGATGTCCGGCGTTCAAAAGGCTGCGGTAGCATTCCTGCTCCACGCCCTCAAAGCGGCTCCAGATGCGGGGCAGATAGTCGGCGGGGTCATCGCTGCCCTGCAAAACTGCATCCTTTTCCAGATACATAGCCATATCACTGTGCAGATCCAGCGCCCCGGTCAGGTAGACCCCGGCGGGAAAATAAACCTCGTCGTTCGGACCACAGTCCACGAACGCCCGCTGCAGGGCGGTGGTGTTCAGTGTATGGCCGTCGCCCACGGCGTTATACGGCGGCTTGGTTACGTTGATGCGGCGGCGCACGGGTGCGGTGCGGACATGGATAGAACCGATGTTGGCAACATCTATGGCATAGTCCGTATCGGGTGACAGTCCGGCAAATGTGACGTGGGTTTTGTCGGTCCGGACGATAGGCTCACCGTCAAGAGAAACTTCGTACATTGCGGCTGCCTTGGCGTTCTCCGGCTTATCCCAGAATACCGTCACAGAGCGAGCGGTACAGCGTGCAGACAGGAAAACATCTTTCATAAAAATTCTCCCTTCGCTTTTCCTTTATTGTAAGGAAACAACAGGGAGAAGTCCATAACAATAATTTTTGTTACTAACAATAATTACAGTTTTGTGGCGGCAGACGGTTGACATTGCCCTTTTATTGCCCCTATAGTATAAATAGGAAAAGAGAAGGAGTGTTCTTATGTTTACCGTATTATTAGCAGACGATGAGGACAGTGTCCTTGAAGTATTGAAATGCAGCATCCACTGGCAGGAGCTCGGCGTGGACAAACTGCTGACGGCCCCGGACGGTATGGCGGCATTGGAACTGTTTGAACAGCAGCAGATTGACCTGTTGGTTACCGATATTCGTATGCCGCGCATGGACGGACTGGAACTGATCCAAAAGGTGCGCAGCATCTCCCCAGATACCCACTGCATTCTGTTGACGGCCTACGGCGAGTTTGAGTATGCCAAACAGGCGATACGCTTGGGTGTGGAGAATTACTTGCTGAAGCCCGTCGTAAAGGAAGAAGTGGAGCAGAATGTTCAGACCGCGCTGAACAATATCTACCAGAAACGCAAAAACAGCGAAAGCCTTTTGCTGGAAAACACCCTGCGCCGCTGGGCCACCGGCATGATTGGCGACGAGGAGCTGAGTGAACGTGCAGCGGTGCTGGACATTGACCTGTACCAGTGCGCCTACTGCGTGCTGTGCTTTGTCAAACGGGCGCGCGGTTCTATGGCAATGCTGCGCGCCGCCTGTGCCGAGGAGTTTGGCAAGAACTATGCGGTGAATGCCTTTTGGGATGAAAAGGGCCGCTATGTGATGATTCTTGGCGGCAAGGCGTTTGATACGGAAAAGATGGCACAGACCCTTACCGCACTGGCCGAGGAATACCAGTGTGAACACATTGCGGCCATTGCCATCGGCTCCCCGGTGGGGCAGACCGAGAATGTGCGATTGAGCTACCAGACCGCGTGTGAAACGATTGAACTGAGCGACTTGAAAACAGCCGCTGTTGTGCTGTCCTCGGAGCCGGCACGGCAGGACCCGCAAAACGATTTGCTGGCGGAGGAGGTGCGGGTGCTGTTCTACCTGCCCACCGAGGAGGAACGGCTGCTCGGCTACAAGCACCTTGCCCACAAACAGGCCAAGCGGCAGGGGAGCAGCTATGCCAAAATCCTGCAGGCGTGCATCCGCGTAATGACGGAGGAGTTTCCGCTGGAAGGAAATCTACAGGAAAAAGTTTACAGTGCCGCGCCGCAGGAAAGCGCAGACAGCGACTTTGAAACGCAGATCATTGCTGCTTTGCAGGCGGTATATGCGGTTTTTGCACAGCGTTTTTCTGCGTTCAGCCCGGTGGTTCAGCGCACGGTGCAGTATATCCGCAGCGGCGTTTTAAGTGGGCAGGGCGTTTCGCTCAAGGAATTCTGCGCACAAACGGGCATGAACCCGGCCTATCTGGGCCATGAATTCAAGGAGGAAACCGGGCTTTTCTTCAACGATTATCTGACGCGCTGCCGCATTGAACGTGCCATCATTCTGATGCGCAATCCCAATCGAATGATAAAAGATGTGGCAGAGGAAGTAGGCTTTGCGTATACAAGCTATTTTGTGAAATGCTTCCGCAAGCAGAAAAGCGTTTCCCCGACAGAATACCGCCAGAAAATGTTGGAGATGCAGTGAAGGGGCTTTTGGAATATGAACAAAGCGACAAAAGTGCGGAAGAAAAGCCGCATAGAGCGTATTCTGATTACGGTGTATGTTTGCATCATCTGCATCGTCAGTTACATTGCCTGCTACTTTGCCTATGAGCAGCGGCAGGGGGAACTGCTGTCAACATTGAATATGACACTGCTGCGGGCAGCGACGGAATACGAAAATCTGACCCAAAATTTCTGGAGCATCTATATCCCGATTTTTGAGCAGGACACCGAGGACAACTATGCCCTGCAGCGCTACTTTGTGGGAACCGATGACTTGACCCCGATGGACAAGTACGAACTGGTATCGCTGATGCGGAAGATGTCCACAAGAGATAACCGCGTCCAATGGCTGGCGCTGTACTCCGACAAGCGGGATGTCAATTACATCTATTATACGGGGCAAAATACGCTGCAGGTGATGGAATCGGACTTCCCCTATCTGACAGACCTGCAAAACAAAAAAGAGTCGATGGAGATTTATGAGGAAAAGTCCTTCTCAACAAATTTCGGCAATTATACAGGCATTGCAATCGCGGGCGGAACGCCTTACCGCACGGGTGGATCGCTGCTGGTGGGCATTGATATAAGTACATTGGAAAATATCTGCAGCCGTAACAACGACTTTGAGGCATTGCAATTTGATATTGTAGAAAACGGAAAAGTCCTGTATACCTCCGGTGAAACTGCGTATGTCCCGGCGGAGCTGCCTGCGCTGGGGGAAAGTGCGATTCTGCGCGATGGCACCAATCAGCGGTATGTGCAGCGGGATTCCTCGGACAACCATGTGGCAAGCATTTATTACTCGGTGGATTGGAGCGAACTTTCAAGGCGCTCCCATCGCTATACACCGCTGATTCTCGGCATTGTAGCATTACTGGTTGTGCTTTCGGCCTTTCTGTACGCGGCGCTGCTGCGGATGCTCTACCGCGAGGTGGATGTCATCCGAGACGGTCTTGCAACGATTGGCCAGAATAATCTGGATTATCGCATCCAAGGCGTGTTTCGCCAGAACGGATTTCAGGAAATTGCCAACTCCATTAACGCCATGACGCAGAGCTTGCAGGAAAACGTACAGCGTGCCTACGAGTACGAACTGAAACAAAAGGACGCTGAAATGCAGGAATTGCAGGCAAAGTTCAACCCACACTTCCTGTATAACTCGCTGGATATGTTCCGCGCCCGCTGTTACCAGAATGGCGACGAGGAAACCGCCGACTTGATTGCACAGACGGCGGCCATCTTCCGCGGCTTTATCGGTTCCCGCACCTTTGTGCCGCTGCGGGAGGAACTGGCCTTCAGCAAGCGCTATTTGACATTGTTCCGTGCGCGGTACGGCGAAATCGTTCAGATTCTGTATGACATTGACTTTGCTGTGTTGGAGTACGGTGTGGTGCGTAACATCTTCCAGCCGCTGATTGAAAATTACTTTGTGCATGGCATCGACACGACCCGCGACGACAACTATATCCGTTTCCGTGGACAGATCCGCGACGAGAAAACCATTTTGATAACCATTGAGGACAACGGCGCGGGTATGGAGACCGAAAAGCTGGATGAGCTGAACAAGCGTCTGCATGAGCCCATCACCACTGAAAAGGAGAGCTACGGCCTAAAGAACCTGCACCAGCGCTTACGACTGTTCTACGGCGAACCCTGCGGTTTGACGATGCGCAGCCGTCCGGATGGAGGTTTGCGCATAGAGTTGGTCATCGGGCGTGTACATTACGACCCCAAAACCGAAGGCCCGGTAGAATCGGAACTGCATCAATAAGGGAAAAGGCTCTGCTTCGGCAGGGTCTTTTTCTATATCAGGAATACCGCGAGAATGATTGGGATAGCTTCGGCAAATGCAGCTCTTACGCTCAGAATGGCTATGCGCAGTTCTTTGGTGAAAAAGCCCATGCCAACATTCTGTCCGTTGACCTGCACGGGAAAAAGAAGATTGAGGAAATCAAACTGGAAACGCTGAGTTGTGAGGCCTTGACGGGGCTGCTGGGTATCACAGTGGCGAAAGCTGTGAACCATGAATAAGAGATTTGCAAAACGACTGCAATGGTGCCTGCCAGATAGGTAACCGCTCATAAAAACGCCAAAGGCTTCTGCTTGTGCAACTTGCACAAGCAGAAGCCTTTGTTTTTGATATCCGAAAAAATACAACTGTAATTATTCTTACTATCAAAAATTATTCTTATATACAACAGGGGTGTGAAATTTTTATAATAAAGATACAAAATAAAACGCAGCAAACAACAAGGAGTGATACGTTTATGGGCAAACAAGCCACTGCCGTGCAGCCTAAACTGTTGGACGCAAACCGTAAAAAACGAGAAAGTATGAAGCTGTTTTTGCTGGTTCTGCCGTGCCTCGTTCTCATCTTCATCTTCCACTATCTGCCCCTATGGGGCTGGAGTTACGCATTCTTCCAGTACAAACCGGGTCTGCCACTTTCCAAGTGCAAGTTTGTCGGATGGGATAACTTTACAGCACTGTTCGGCAATGCAGTCATGCGTGAGAATTTATTCCGAGTCATTCGAAACACCTTCGGCATTCAGATTCTGAACTATCTGCTGATGCCGGTGCCGATGCTGTTCGCCATCTTCCTGAGTGAGATTTGCTCCAAGAAATTCCAGAAAGTGGTTCAGACATTGACCACGCTGCCGAACTTCATCAGTTGGGTCATCATGTTCTCGCTGGCCTCCAGCCTGTTCGGCTCCTCCGGCCTTGTTAATTCGGTGGTCGCCAAGTTTGGTGTCGAGCAGGGTCTCAACATCTTGACTACCGACCAACACGTCTGGCTCATCCAAGCGCTGCTCAACCTGTGGAAGACGATGGGCTGGAACGCCATCATCTACTTCGCGGCCATTTCGGGTCTGGATCAGGAAGTCTACGAAGCGGCAATGGTGGACGGTGCTTCCCGCTGGCAGAAAATCCGCTACATCACGATTCCGCTGCTGATTCCCACCTTCTTCGTCCTGCTCGTTATGAACATCGGCAACTTCCTCAACTCCGGCATCGACCAGTTCCTTGCGTTTGGCAACGCACTGAATAAGGACTGGATTGAAGTGCTTGACTTGTATGTTTACAACCTTGGCATCGGCAGCGGCCAGATTTCGTTCAGTGTCGCCGTCGGTATTATGAAGTCTTTTGTCGCGCTGGTACTGTTTGCTTCTGCAAACTTTGCCTCCAAGAAGATTCGCGGCACGAGCGTGTTCTGATAGGAGGGGCAGCATATGAAAAGCATGGCAAAGCCTTGGAAAGAAGAAAAGCACATCAAGATGACACCGGGCGATAAGGTGTTCAACGTGATTGGCATTATCATCTTCACCTTGATTACGCTGATTTGCTTTTATCCGTTTTGGTATCTGTTGATTTGCACAATCAGTGACCAGCGGTTGGTGGATTTGAATCAGGTTGTCATTCTTCCCAAAGGCATCAACTTTAACAACTACGTTGAAATTTTCCAAGTGCAGAACCTTGGCAATTCCGCAATGATTTCCGTGCTGCGCACGGTCTGCACAACAGCGGTCAGCACAATTCTGACTTCCTACACGGCCTACTTCTTCACGAAACGTCAGATGTGGGGCTACAAGTTCTGGTATCGCTTTACCGTCGTCACGATGTACTTCTCCGCGGGTCTGATTCCCATTTACCTTAACAACAAAATGTTGGGACTGAACAATACATTCTGGGTCTACGTTATTCCTGCGTCGATTTCCGTCTACAACATGGTTCTTATCAAGACGAACATCGAATCCATGAGCCCCTCGTTGGAGGAATCCGCCTATCTGGATGGCGCAGGCTACCTGACCCGCTTCTTTAAGATTGTACTGCCGCTGCAGACTCCTATTCTGGCAACCACCGCATTGTTCACGGCAGTCGGTCAGTGGAACGACTTCTTCACCACGAAGCTGTACATTACCAACACGAAGCTGTACACGCTGCAGTTCCTGCTGTATGAACTGCTGCAGCAGGTCACGGCAGCCGCCAACCAGATCGAGGGCGGCAACCCCTACGCAACCATCACTCCCTCCGGCATCCGTCTGACGCTGACCGCTGTGGTCGTCATCCCCATCATCTGCGTGTATCCCTTCGTTCAGAAATTCTACGTCAAGGGTCTGATGGTCGGTGCCGTGAAAGGCTGATCCCCTAATTCCGTATCAAACCGCCACTTGGCGGAGACGATAAAACATTGTATACTTAATATAAGAAAGAGAGGAACCCCTATGAAAAATCTCGGCAAGCGTCTGGCCGCTTTAGGCCTGACCGGCGCAATGGCGATGAGCCTTGCAGCCTGCGGCGGCTCCACGGAGTCCACTGCAACGGCAGACAGCACCTCTACGGCTGCCTCCACCACCTCCAGCGGTGAAACGCCCACCATTACCCTCTATCCGAAGGATGCCAACTTGACCAGCGGTGTCATCGGCGGCTACAAGGGTGACTACTTCGCCTCCCGCGGCTTCAACGTAGATGTTTGGGCTTATTCCGATGAAAAGACCAACGCTATCCTCGCCAGCGGTGATCTGCCTGATGTCATGTACATCCCGGTCAAAAATCTTGACGCGATGATTCAGGGCGGAATGCTGCTGAATCTGGACGATTACCTTGACCAGATGCCCCATGTCCAGTCTTACGAGGGCATGGATACAGCGCTCAACTATGTGCGCAATTATCGCAGCGCAGAAACCGGGAGCCTGTATGTTCTGCCGCTGAGTGTTGGCGAAAACTTTAACGCCTACAAGTACGCCGACTCCACCGAGCGCAACGCTGTCAAGATTCGCTGGGATGTCTACGAGAAAGCCGGTGCGCCGGAAATCAATTCGATGGATGGCCTGCTGGATGTTATGGACACGATGCTGCAGACCCAGCCCACCAATGATGACGGCAGCCAGAACTACGGCACCGTGCTGAACAGCGGTTCCGATGCTACCCACTTTGCCTGCATGACAATGTGGTATCGTATGCAGGGCTACAGTGAGAGCGAACTGCCTTACCTGCTGGAATCCAACATGGTGGAGGGTACGAACTCCAGCATCCTCAGCACCGACAGCCTGTACTACAAGGGCTTGAAGTGGTACAATCAAGCATACCAGCGCGGCCTGCTGGACCCCGATTCCATCAGTAATGACCGTGCCACCCAGATGCCCAAGACCCAGAACGCCCAGACCATGATTCCCAGCGGCTATCTGCCCGGCTGGGCTCCCAACTATCTGGAGTACTATGTTCCTGGCACGAAGATTTTCTACAACGGCAAGAGCCCTTACGGCGATGCAAACTATGTCATCGGCATTAACGCCAAGACGCAGAAGCTGGATGCCTGCCTTGCTTTCTTGGATATGCTGGCTGACCCCGATGCATTGTTCATCACTTCTTCCGGCCCGGACGGCGAGTTCTGGTACAGCGATGATAATGGCAACGCTTACTTCACCGATGCAGGTCTTGAGTACCTCAAGACCTCCGATATGGGCGATTTCACCGGCTTTACGCTGGAGAGTGGTGAGCAGCTGGCCCTGTGGAACACTCCGTTCATCTGCGGTCAGGGCTCTATGACCAGCTACGGCGACGGCAACGGCAACAAGCGTATTGCCCGCTCCAACGCATGGGAAGAGAACAACCAGATTTCTACCGACAATGAGACCTTCCACCAGTGGCAGCAAACCACCGGCTACGAGAACTGGAAGGCATGGCTGGAAGCCGAGAACGCTTTCTACGACGAGAGCCCGCTGGACTATGTCAGCACCTTTGAGTCCATCCCCGATGACACGATGCAGTTGACCATCGATGCCATCAAGGACAAGGTCACTACCGCAAGCTGGAAGATGATTTATGCTTCCTCCGACAGCGAGTTCGAGCAGCTCTGGAACCAGATGGTTTCCGACTGCGAGGGTCTGGGCGCACAGGAAATCATCGACTGGCGTCTGGCCGACATCGAAAATGCCAAGCAGGTCCGTGATTCTCTGAGCGCACAGTAAGCTCCTAAAGTTTTTCTCCTTCTTCAAAGGCCGCTGGCGCTTGTCAGCGGCCTTTCTTTATAAGAGGTATTTATATGGAAAAAACAGAATTTGTTTTTGGACAGCATGGCAACGTGAATGCGGCAACGCGCTATCAGCCGAACGGCTTCGGCTTTGTGACCGAGGCCGAGCGCCGCGTCCAGCTCGACTTGAAAATCTTTGAGTTGAACAGCGGGTTTGATACGCCATACTGGTACGCGGGCGAGGATATTACCACAATTCGGCAGGACGATGCGAGCTGCTGGCTGGACTCCGACGCACTGACAAAGGCACTGTGGGAAAAGGATGGCTGCGTGCCGGATGGTGAACGCTTTGTGCCACTGTATTTCAAAGCGGCATTGCCGTGCGAGGGCAACTATAAAGTGGCCATCACGCTTACGGCGCGGGCTGACGAGGAGAATCTTATGATTTTCCACGGCTGCCGCCATCTTGCATGGCGCGGCGCACTGAGTAAGGGAGAGACGCTGCGTAAAACTTTTACAATCCATGTGGCAGCCATCATCCCGAATGAATTGGGAAGACCTTGCGAACGGACAGCGCTTGACCTTGCAGTGATAGGACATTGCCCTGCACTGGACAGCGTTGAAATCGAGGCCGTGGACCGCCCGACGCTGTATCTGGCGGGCGATTCTACGATGGCCGACTACGGTGCAGAGTATCCCTATAACCCCGCAGCCTGTTACGGCGGCTGGGGACAAGTGCTGGACTTGTACATGGACGGCAGTATTGCCGTATGCAACCAAGCCCACAATGGCCGCACCACTGAAACATTCCGCAATGAGGGTCACTATGGTTTGGTCATGCAGCGCATCAAGGCAGGGGACTACTTCCTCATCCAGTTCGGTCACAACGACCAGAAACACCCGCACTTACAGGCGTACAATGGGTACCCCGAAAATTTAAAGCGCTTTATCCGGGAAATCCGGGAAAAAGGTGCTTTGCCGCTGCTGGCAACTTCGGTTGCACGCAACACATGGACGGGAAAAGACGGAGTGCTAGCGTACAACGATCTGCTGCGTGACCATGCGGAGGCTTGTCTTGCCGTGGGTCGGGAGATGGACGTCCCAGTGCTGGATATGCACAAGCTGGCAATGGCTGAAATTGAAAGACTCGGCAGAGATGCGTCGATTCCGTATTATCATGTAGGGGATTGGACGCACACGAACGATTACGGTGCTTACCGTGCAGCTGGATACGCAGCATGGGAACTAAAGCGAATGGGCAATACCTTTGCAGTGTATAAGCCCCTTGCCGATGCGGTGAATGCTGCGCAGGACAAGTGGCTGCCCGTTCCCGCCCCGCTGCTGGAAAAGCCGGCACGGTTGCAGCATATTCCCGACCCCCATGCCGCAGATAACGGCGAGGCTGCCCAAGATCACCAAGCCGAAAAGGACGGCGGCGATTCACTGGCAAGACTGCTGGATGCAGTGAAAAATGCGAAAGAAAATCAGTAAGGAGGTACACCAAATGAAAGCAAAAACCAACCGTATATTGGCAACAATCATTGCAGCTGCAATGATTGCGGGCCAAAGCGTTCTTGGCGTTTCGGCAGAAAGCTATGCATCTAATTCCGCCGTTGAATCGGAAGGGTACAGCGCAATCAAAGAAGCTGCCGGTGACGCGGAAATGAAAGCCTTAGGCGAAAGTATCCGCGCAGGGTCGGTAGCTACCGTAAAAACACCACAGCCCGAAGCAACTACAGGAACCGTGTACTATATTTCCAATGATGGTGACGACGCAAACAGCGGTACATCGGCTGACGCGCCTTGGCAGAGCATTCAAAAAGTCAATGTAACGACCTTTGAACCCGGCGATATGGTTCTTTTTGAAGCGGGGAATTCTTGGCAGTTGGAGGAACCGCTGCATCCCTTGGGCTCCGGTACAGCAGATGCGCCCATTGTCATCGGTGCATACGGCGAAGGTGCAAAGCCCTGCTTTGATGCAAAAGCAGTGGCCGATGATCCTAACAGGGCATGGGCCTATGGTGATGTGACGAAGCACTCCTCTGATGGGCTCTATCTTGAGGATCAGAGTCATATTGAAGTCCGTGATTTGGAAATTGTGAATGCCCCAGATGGATACGATGGCAGTGATAGCACGGTGCAGCGAAATCTGCGTGATGACCGCCGTGGCATCCATGTGGTAGCAACTGTCGGAAGTACGGAAAAGAACATTCAAGGTGTTTATCTGCATGATTTGTATGTGCATGATGTCACCGGCGATGCAATGAGTGCCACAAAGTGGGACTCTTCAAAGCGGAGCGGTGGCATTGTCTTTGAAACAATCCTAAAAGATGAAACTACTGGATTACCTATAATTAAGGATGCACTCAGCGACACTGATTTGAAAGGCTATGAACCAGCCTATTTCAGCAATATCATTGTTGAAAATAATATTCTGATAGATAACGGCTATTCCAGCATAGCATTTAAACAACTAAAAAAATGGGGTGTGCGCCCGAACGGTGACAAGACAACCGCACCTCAGTACTATCATACCAAGGAGCAGGGCTGGTATCCGCACTATAATATTACAATTCGCAATAACTATCTGGATCACGATAAGTACGAGTTGGGTGCAAATACCATTTACCTTACCAACTCAAAGGAATCGCTTATTGAGCATAACTACTGCGTCGGTGCAGGCACAAGTGCTATCGAGTTGAATCAAGCAGATGACATTGTTGTTCAGTACAATGAAATTTACCGGGCAAGAAGAAAGCCTACGGGAGCAGACTCCAACGCCATTGATCCGGATCGTAACGCGACAAACATCTTGATTCAGTATAACTATATTGATAGCTGTGGTGATGGCATTTTGCTATGCGGGTTCAACTATGGCAGTTCCATTGTGCGATACAATGTTATCAAGGATTCCGACTCAGAAAAACGGTACATCAATATTCATGGCTCCAAGGGGCATAACTACATTTACAACAATATTCTGTACAATTCCACAGGGGAAAGTGCAACCTTTATTGCGTCGTCCGGTGGCAGTAATTACTTGAACAACAGTAAAAATCACCATTACATCTACAACAATATTTTCTACAGCCCGAATGCTGTTGCACGTTTGGATGACGGTTCATCACTTGAATACAGCAATAACAGTTATTACAATGTCAGCGCAATTCCCACTGAGGATACTGCTGCAGTCCGGAGTATGCCTGTATTCAAAAACATTGGCAGCGTGAGTGGCGGCACAGCAACGGAGCTTACGACTGATGGAATTCTGCCTGCGCCGACTTCCCCTGTAATTGGTGCTGGTCGTGTGGTAGAGGCTGATACGAAGGGCAACTATCCCAATACGATTATTTCTGTAGCTACCGATGGCTATCTTGCAGATTTCTTTGGCACAAAATTCATCGCCGAGCAAAAGCCATCGATTGGTCCTGCCGAATTTGTTTCGGAGAATGCTTCCGTCGGTGGCATCAGCGGAACGGTTACGGATTTGTATGGACAGAGCACGTCCGGTGTAGAAGTCTCTGTAACGGAAAGCGATGGAACCGTAAAAAATACGGTAAGCGATGAATATGGCTTCTATGCCATCTATGGTGTACCCGTTGGCTCTGCAGCAGTAGTGGCCCATCTAGACGGTTATGCAGATGCGACTCTTACGCTTCAAATCACGAATGAAATTTTGAAGCAGGACATCCTGTTTGATGAGCCAACAACATCTATGGGAACAATCCAAGGTGTGGTGACAAACGGAGCAGGTGTGACGGTAGACATTGTTGATGCCGAGGGGAAACCCGTGGTAACAGCAATAACGGGTGAAGATGGCTCGTATCAAATTGCAGATATACCCGCAGGGACTTACAGCGTTATTTTTAGTTGCGACGGATATGATTCTGTGACGCGCACAAATGTTGAAGTTAAGCCCGCTTATACGACGGTTCTGGATGATGTCACGCTGCCTGTTACCGTAAGTGAAGTTTCTTTCCTGCTGAAAGAAAACTTTGATAGCTACCCGGTTGGCGCTTTTGATGGCGGCGACACGTGGAATGTTTATAACCCGGACGGAAATGTGGATAAAATCAGTATTGTAGAGGAAAGCGGCAACAAATATCTGCGGTTGGCGCAGACGGATGAATCGGGAACAGCGGCAGTAAGGGTGTGGAATAAAGAGGCTTTGAACGCCACTGGAAAATTCAGCCTTTATACGCGGATAAGGAGTACCATCACAGACGGCAATGCAAGTCATAGCCGCTTCGCAATTTTTACCGCTGCTGAGATTGGACAGGATGGTAACATCAGCAAGCCAATGGCAGACTTCGGATTCTATCCTGCCAAGCTGTTTGTGGATGACGGCACCTTGGCAAAGCCTACACAGAAATATAGTTGCAGTTATGATACATGGTATAATATTCGTCTGGATTTGAACATGGATACAGATACGTTTGATTTCTATGTTGATGGAGTTCTCAAGCGTGCAAACTGTGGTCTGCGCACAGCAGGGGATACCTTAAATTATGTCAATATTTTTGGCACCGACAAATATAAGGGTGATATTCTGGTTGACTATATTTGGGTTTGCAAGGGTACGCCTGACACTGAAACCACCGATATTGAAAGCATTACTGTCGATGAACTTCCGAATGCGGAGTTTGTTGCTGACGCAGACAATGCTACCTATACAACGAACTCTGTGGCTCCTTATGCCTGCGACCAAATAAAAGTCCGCATTAAGACGGTAAACCCGTTTGCAACAGTAACCATCGGAGCGCAGAAAATCGGCTATGCTGATGATAGTGAGTATGCAGTTGTCTCGCTGGCAAGCGGAGAAAATCTCATTCCTATCACGATTACAGCGGCAGGGGATAGTGCAAAGAGCAAAACCTATACGCTGAAAATCAATCGTGAAAATGCAGATTTGCTTGCATATCTGACGACGCTGGATATAAGCGGCATTACGTTGAACCCGACATTTACCGGAGAAAATCCTGCCGAAGATGACGTGATTTTTGACGGTGGGGAAACCAATGAGGCAATGCATACGCTCACATGGGTAAGTGCAACAGATACAATGAGTGTTACAGTCTTGGTAAACGGAGAAACTGTAAGCACCAACAACAGTGGAACAACTGAAATCACTTTGCAGGAAGGCGCAAATACGATTGTGCTGTCGACTATTTCTGCAAGTGCCGATGAATTCAAGAGCTATACAATCAATGTTCAGTATGTGAGTAATGCCAGCGAGAGGGGAGAGGCTGAAATTGCAACGCCGGAAACGGCAACTGAATTTTAATTGCATTCCCTTGCAGTAAAGAGGTGCGGGCGGGAGATTATCCTGCCCGCGCTTCTTTGCTTATTCAAAGAAAGCCATCGCATCCGTGCGGCTGCCGCCAACGCGTACTTCCAAATGCAAATGATTGCCTGTGACTCGCCCGGTGTGGCCGACATAGCCGATGACCTGCCCGGCCTGTACCTGCTGACCGGTGGTGACGCAGATGGACGAACAATGGGCGTATAGTGTTTCCAGCCCGCCGCCGTGATCGATTTGGATGTGGTAGCCGTAACTGCCGCCCCAACTGTCAAGGCCGTTGGCAACGGTAACTGTACCATTTGCCGCAGCAAGAATCGGCGTACCCTCGGCGCAGGCAATGTCGGTGCCGGTGTGGGAACTGACCTCGCCGGTGATGGGGTCCACGC
>OQVT01000437.1_pt1 | contig 23057 bp, 17 predicted proteins | sample 1691561 | NCBI WGS metagenome assembly OQVT01 (sample SAMN03418260, study PRJEB22391) | human gut metagenome | biome: human-gut; feature: organic feature; material: feces | host: Homo sapiens | place: Tanzania | collected 2013-01 | reverse complement strand
GGCTTGCGCCGGCTCCCTTCTCGCATCACATGAATCAGAGATCCCGTGAATTAGTTGTTGTACAGGTCGATGAGCTTCTTAAGGTGCTCATATCTAGCCTGAGACTCAGCCTGGTTCTTCTCATCAAGAGCCTTTGCTCTCTCCGGGTTCTTAAGGCCGAGGGACAGGTAACGAACCTCACCCTTCAGGAAATCCTGGTAACCGGTGAAATCCGGCTCCTTGGAATCAAGAGTGAACTTCTTATCGCCACCAAGCGGGTTGTATCTGAAGTTGTTCCAGTAACCAGTCTGGAGTGCAAGCTTCTCCTCAGTCATAGCCTTCGCCATGCCCTTCTTGATGCCGTGGTTGATACAAGGTGCATATGCAATGATCAGAGATGGTCCTGGATATGCCTCAGCCTCTGCAATCGCCTTTACAGTCTGCTGCATGTCGCCGCCCATGTTGATATGAGCTACATATACATAGCCATAGGACATTGCGATGCCAGGAAGATCCTTCTTACCGGTCTCCTTACCACCTGCAGCGAACTGTGCAACTGCACCGGTCGGAGTCGACTTGGAGGACTGTCCACCTGTGTTGGAGTAAACCTCAGTATCGAATACCATGACGTTGATGTCCTTGCCGGAAGCAAGTACATGATCGAGGCCGCCGAAACCGATATCATAAGCCCAACCGTCACCACCGAAGATCCACTGGCTCTTCTTAGCAAGGAAGTCCTTATTCTTTACGAGATCCTTGGAGAGATCATCGGTCTTATCAGCAAGTGCTGCAACGAGCTTATCGGTAGCTGCACCATTGGTAGCGCCGACAGCGAACGTATCAAGCCACTCCTGAGCTACATCCTTTACAGATGCATCCTTCTCAGCGAGCTCCTCTACTTCCTTCTTCAGTCTAGTACGGATTGCGTTCTGAGCAAGTAACATACCATAACCGAACTCTGCGTTATCCTCGAAGAGGGAGTTATCCCATGCCGGGCCCTGACCCTTCGCGTTTACAGTGTACGGTGTAGAAGGTGAAGAGTTACCCCAGATAGATGAGCAGCCTGTCGCATTTGCGATGTACATTCTGTCACCGAAGAGCTGAGTGATGAGCTTAGCGTATGGTGTCTCACCACAGCCAGGACATGCACCGGAGTACTCGAGTAACGGCTTCTTGAACTGTGAACCCTTTACAGTGGTCTCCTTGAACTTCGCAACGACGTCATCCTTCTCAGGAAGCTTTACTGCGTAGTCGAAGAACTTCTGTCTGTCAAGCTCCTCAGCGATCGGCTTCATCTCGAGTGCCTTCTCGCCCTTCATGCCAGGACATACGTTTGCGCAGGATCCGCAGCCTGTACAGTCAAGTACAGATACCTGGATACCGAACTTGTAATCCGGCATACCGGTCATTGCCTTGGTCAGCATACCCTCTGGAGCGTTTGCAGCCTCGTCAGCAGTAAATGCGAACGGACGGATTGCGCCGTGCGGGCAGACATAAGAACAGAAGTTACACTGGATACAGTTATCCGGGTTCCACTGCGGAACGTTTACAGCGATACCTCTCTTCTCGTAAGCAGATGTTCCGGAAGGAGTTGTACCATCGACATAAGCATTGAACGCAGAAACAGGAAGTGAGTTACCCTCCTGAGCGGAAACCTTATTCTGGATGTTGTTTACGAAATCAAGAACATCCTTGGCGCCCTCGGTCTTATCCTTGAACTCGAGGCCCTCATCCTGTGCGTTTGCCCAGTCCTCAGGGATCTCGATCTTCTCGAATGCGTTTGCACCAGCGTCGATTGCTGCCCAGTTCTTCTTAACGACATCCTCACCCTTACGGCCGTATGTCTTCTGTGCAGCGTCCTTCATCAGCTTGTTTGCATCTTCCTTCGGGATGATACCGGTCAGTGTGAAGAATGCAGACTGAAGGATGGTGTTGATTCTGGTCGGGCCCATGCCGGTCTCAATACCGATCTTTACACCGTTGATGATGTAGAAGTTGATCTTGTGATCGTACATGTACTTCTTCACCTGGCCAGGGATGTGCTCTGCGATCTCATCCTTGTTCCATACGCAGTTAAGAAGGAAGGTACCACCATCAACGAGCTCCTGAACCATGTTGAACTTGGTCATGTAAGCCGGGTTATGGCAGGCTACGAAGTTTGCTCTGTGGATCAGGTAAGTAGACTTGATCGGCTTCTTACCGAATCTCAGGTGAGACATGGTAACACCGCCGGACTTCTTGGAATCATAATCGAAGTAAGCCTGTGCGTACATGTCTGTGTTATCACCGATGATCTTGATGGAGTTCTTGTTTGCACCTACGGTACCATCTGCACCGAGACCCCAGAACTTACAGTTAACGGTTCCCTCAGGAGTCGTAACAAGTGCTGGACCAGCCGGCAGAGAAAGGTGTGTAACATCATCATCGATACCGATGGTGAATCTCTTCTTATCAACGTTGTTGTAAACAGCAACGATCTGAGAAGGTGTGGTATCCTTGGAACCGAGACCGTAACGGCCGGAAAGGATGGTGCAGTTTGCGAACTCTGTGCCCTGAAGAGCAGCTACGACATCGAGGTACAGCGGCTCACCGATCGAGCCCGGCTCCTTCGTTCTGTCGAGAACAGAGATCACCTTGGTGGTTGCAGGAAGTGCCTTTACGAATGCGTCCTTGCTGAACGGTCTGTAAAGTCTTACCTTGACAACGCCGACCTTCTCACCCTGCTTTGCAAGGTAATCGATAGTCTCCTCGATGGTATCATTTACAGAACCCATCGCAACGATGACGTGATCAGCATCTGCGGCGCCGTAGTAGTTGAAGAGCTTGTAATCTGTACCGATCTTCGCATTCACCTTATCCATGTACTCCTGAACGATGGCAGGAAGTGCATCGTAGTAAGGGTTGGAAGCCTCACGAGCCTGGAAGAAGATATCCGGGTTCTGAGCAGATCCTCTCTCAACCGGGTGATTCGGGTTAAGAGCCTTCGCTCTGAACTCGTCAACATACTCCCAGTCAACCATATCTCTGAGATCCTCGTAATCCCACTCCTCGATCTTCTGGATCTCGTGAGAGGTACGGAAACCATCAAAGAAGTTGATGAACGGAATGTGACCCTTCAGCGCTGCAAGGTGAGCTACCGGAGTAAGGTCCATAACTTCCTGCACGGATGACTCGCAGAGCATAGCAGCACCGGTCTGACGGCATGCCATAACGTCGGAGTGATCACCGAAGATGGAAAGTGCGTGAGATGCAAGTGCACGTGCAGATACATCAAATACGCCTGGAAGCTGCTCGCCGGCTACCTTGTAGATGTCCGGGATCATGAGCAGAAGACCCTGAGATGCGGTGAAGGTTGTAGTCAGAGCACCAGCAGCGAGGGAACCGTGAACTGCACCAGCAGCACCCGCCTCAGACTGCATCTCGGTTACCTGTACGGTCTCGCCGAGAAGGTTCTTTCTGCCTTCAGTGGCCCACTCATCTACATGCTCAGGCATGACGGATGAAGGAGTAATAGGATAGATAGCCGCAACTTCTGTAAATGCATACGATGCATGTGCAGCAGCCTGGTTACCATCCATGGTTTTCATTTTTCTTGCCATAAGAATTCCTCCTGAAAAAATGAACTACCACATGAATGCGGTTGTTATATGTACCCACCCACGGTGGGATATCATACTCGATAAGAATTATAACATTTCCCCGTTGAAATGCAAAACAAAAACCGGTCCGTACTAAATAAAATACACAAGAAATCGATATCCCAGCAATCTACTATAGTATATGTTGTACAGGTCCTTCTCCTGCGCACAGAAAAAGAGCCGCTGCACAGCTGCAACAGCTCTCTTCTTAAGAAAATCTTCATGGGGTCTGACCCCATAAACTTCTGTTTAGATTCTGTTTAGAAAAATTTAATGGGGTCAGACCCCCTTACGAAATTCTTAAGATCAAAAAAGCTGACCGGCCCTGTCATCAGAACCGATCAACCCAAGTTAATTATATAAGCTTTTCAGCATTTGCTTTTCCTTCGCGATAGTACTTCTCCATCTCATCGGAAGGAACCATACTTCCACCTGTTGCCCACACGATATGTGTTGCATTTTCCGAATTCGAAATACGCTCGGCATACGCCTTCATGTCGCTCTGTGTCGAGCACAGAACCGGGCCGTACATACCTGCAAGTGCACTTGGCTCCAGGTAAATATCTTCACTGTCTGCAAGCATCGCGAGCAGTGCGGACATGCGCTCATCCTGCATGGAATAACAGCCACTCATAAATGGCATCATCACTCCTCCAACGAACCCGGAAGCCCTTCCAACAGCAAGTCCATCCGCAATCGTCAGATTATCGATGCCGAGGTCCTGAACACAGATGCCTCCCTGAAGACCGGTTGCCATCCCCAGCATCATACAGCAGGAGTGTGTCGGTTCTGCAAAGAAGCAGTGTACAGCGTCACCAAATACCATTTTAAGACCAAAGGCCACACCTCCCGGTCCGCCACCCACGCCACACGGGAGGTAAACCATCAATGGATGTTCTGCATCCACGGTGATGCCTGCTTCCTCGATTTGCTTCTTCAGACGAAGTGACGCTACACTGTACCCCATAAACAGTGTCTGCGAATTCTCATCATCCACGAAATGACAGTGGTCATCAAGCTCTGCTTCTTTTCGGCCCTGCGCTACCGCTACGCTGTAATCGCTCGCATACTCTACGATCTTGACGCCCTTGCTCCGCAGCATATCCTTCTTCCACTGACGAGCATCGGCTGACATATGTACGGTCACCTGAAAGCCAAGCTTCGCACCCATGATCCCGATGGAAAGTCCGAGATTCCCCGTCGAACCAACCGCGATGGAATACTGAGCGAAAAGGCTGCGAAATTCCTCCGATGCGAAGCATGCATACGAATCACCCTCATGTAAAAGGCCGTTCTTTATCGCAATATCCTCTGCTGTCTTCAGCACTTCGTATACTCCACCTCTTGCCTTAATCGATCCCGAAATCGGAAGATGGCTGTCCATCTTTAACCAGAGTGCTCCCCGAATGACACACCCATACTTCCTTTCCAGTGCGGTACACATATTCGAAATCTCACGAAGTGGTGATTCGATCAAGCCACCTGCCTCTTCTGTTTCCGGAAAAGCCACACGGAAATAATCCGCAAAACGGGCCAGTCGCGCTTCTGCATCTAAAACATCGTCCATACTCAGACGACACTGAGCAGCAGCTTCCTCGAAAGGAAGCTTTTTATCGTTCAGCCAGACGGTTTCCTTCATCGATGTTACATCGCGCACGACAGGGTATTCTTCAAGGAGCTGATCGATCGTCTTCCCGTCGAATATCTTTGGGGAAATCATGGTTACACCTCATCCAATCTCGTCAATGTTCAGTATCACTTATTGTTTTATAATAGTTTTCATTATATTTCAACGCAATCGGCATACAAAAAACGCTGACCTGCACTTCGCAGATCAGCGCTTTTTATTCTTTAGAAAAATTTAATAGGGTCAGACCCCTTTACGAAATTCTTAAGAGGCCAATGTCTACAACCGGGCACCGCCCTGAAAGCGGGCGGCTGGCTCTACTATGTGTTGCTGAAGTGGTTCATGCCATAATAGGAATCGATCAGCGCGCAGTCCATGATGAGGACGTAAAAGATATTTCCATAGTAGCGGTTCTGGACGATGCGACCATGGTCGAGTACCGGCTTCGTACTGCCGTCCTTTTTCACGAAGTGGAAGCGGACATAATCATTGTCCCCGCTTGTCTTCGCATCGATCTGCTGCCAGATGCTCGCTTCGACGGTCTCCTGCTCATCCGGTCGAATCAGGTTACGGAAGCGGTGCTCGGTGTACGCGAGGAACTCCTCGAAGTCGTGGCAGCCGGCGAAGCTCACGAGCTCATGATTTGCGAACAGGATCTCATCATTCTCCGAATCCGCTCTGTATATCAGAAAGGCCCCCGGAAGATGCTTAGCTACTTCCTGCAGTGCAAAGCCGAACTGGCTTCGATGCTGCGTCTCATAGGTGCTCTGGTACGCAGCGCAGCTCTGTTTTCCATGCAGCTTTACGGCATAAAGCGCCATATCGGCACAGCGGATCAGCTGTGAAATCTCGCGCTGATCCTTCGGATACTCCGCATAGCCGAGCGAAATGTAGAACGGATAGCAGCTGCCGTTCGCACATACGTAACGCGCTGCGCTGGTGAAGGCCTCGATGTCCGCCCTCGCTTCCTCGACCGTCTTTCCGATCAGAACAGCCGAAAATTCATCACCGCCGCTCCTCGAAAGAATCGCCTGTGCACCGAAGTGCTGTCGCAGATCCTCCGCGAGGGTTTTCAACGCCTGATCCCCGACATCATGACCATAGAGGTCGTTAATGAACTTGAAATCATCGATATCCATCTGCAGACCCACACACGGCAGCGATGCATCCACCTTCATCCGCCTCTGTACCGCCTCATCAAATCCATGGCGGTTCAGAAGCCCCGTCAACGGATCGGTTACCGACAGTCGCTTCAGCTCATCACGATGACGTTCGATCTGCATGACCGCCATGGTCAGCCCCGTCAGCGACAGGATGATGAAGAGGCCCAGGATGAGATAGGGCACCATGATCCAGCGACGATTCCAGCCACCCTTCGGCATGACCGACAGGCAGAATTCTGTCCCCTCGATCTGAAAAGAATAACTGACCGGATTCGTCAGCTGGTCTATGGAAGCAGCCGCCTGTACCATATCGTTCGAAATCGGCGAGCTCTCCATGCTCAGCTGATAATCATATCCGAAATCTGAAAGTGCCTTCACGGTATCCTCGAAGATCTCCGGCACACGGATGATCACGATGGCGAAGCCCCAGAAAGTCTCGATTCCATCGGCCTCCCGCAGATAGACCGGATTCCGAATCGCGATGCCCTGTCCGCCCTGCTTCAGCTCGAACGGTCCCTGCATGGTGATGACGCCATGATCCCGTCCGTAACGGCAGATCTCTCCTCGCTTTTCATCCTGAAAGAGATCGATCTTCCCGGCTTCATTTCCGGCCTCCGGATAGATTTCCGTGACGATCCCGTCCGGTGCGAGCTGAATGCTCTGCACGTAGTCGGTCATCAGATTTTCAGCCACCTCTGAAAAAGCATTGACCTTTCCCGCGTCACTGAGAATCACCGACTCCACGGCATCCGTGATGGCGAGGCCACGTCCGAGGTCATTCTCCAGACGTTCCGCATAACTGATGGCATTGAGCTCCGTGACCTTCTGCATATGCTCCCGATATACCGTATATGAATGAAATAAAATGCCCGCCAGCATCAGGCAGCCGGCGATAAACACCAGCGCCGGATAGATCGGCACTCTGAAATGTCGTTTTTCTTTCGGATCCAGACGCACCGAATCCCGCTCCTTCCTTCCCATGTATCCCTCTTCTACCTACTGATTTATATATAGTCTTACGTACACAGTATGCCGATGGCCCGATCAGAGCCCCTCCCAGGGCACAGCATGCAGCCCGCACAGGTCTCGAAATGTTCGGTGTCATAGAATAGTGCCACGGCAAATATCATTTATTTTAAGCAAAATCAATCCAATTACAAGAAAAACAGGAATTTCAATCATTTTTATATTTTATATCTGTTATAAGAAAAACGCTGACCTGCACTACGCAGATCAGCGCTTTTTCGTTCTTTAGAAATATTTAATGGGGTCAGACCCCCTTAAGATTTTCTTAAGAGAGGAAAAGCAGCTCGTTTTTCCGAAGCCGGTAGTACACGAGGCCGGTGATGTCCGCGAGGGCCCAGCCGATCGGTACCGACCACCAGATGCCGGTCACACCGACAGCCGGGATGGCGGAAAGCAGGTAGGCCAGTGCGACGCGGGTGCCGAGTGAGATGACGGTCAGGACGACGCTCATACCCGGCTTCCCTAAGGCGCGATACAGGCCGTAGAGCAGGAAGAGGCAGCCGATGCCGCAGTAAAATACGCCTTCGATCCGCAGATAACGCACCCCTTCCATGATGACCTCCGTTTCACTGGCATCGACGAAAATCGTCATCAGTGGCTGCGCGAAGGCATAGACGAGCGCGGAGATGATGACGCAGAAAATCATCGAGATGCCCACGGCGCTTTTCAGTCCGGCACGGATACGGTCCCTTTCTTTCGCACCGTAGTTCTGTGCGATGAAGGTGGAGAAGGCATTGCCGAAGTCCTGCACCGGCATATAGGCGAATGCATCGATTTTTACGGCAGCGGCGAAGGCGGCCATGATCACGGATCCGAAGCTGTTCACGAGTCCCTGCACCATCAGGATGCCGAGATTCATCACCGACTGCTGAACGCAGGTCAGCGTGGAAAAGGAAATGATCTCACGGATACGTTCTTTTCGTAAGCAGTGGACATCGCAGATCGAGCGCACCTGCGGGAAGCAAACGAGTGTGTAGATGGCGATGCCGATGCCGGAAACGTACTGTGCGATCACGGTGGCCTCTGCTGCGCCGGCTACACCACGTTCCAGTCCGATGACGAACCAGAGATCCAGCGCGATATTCAGTATGGCCGAAACCGCCAGAAAGGCGAGCGGTATCACGGAATTTCCGATGGCCCGCAGGAACGAGGCGAAATAGTTATACAGGAAGACCGCCGGAATGCCGATGAAAATGATAAACAGATACGCACGCATGGCGCTCCATACTTCCGCAGGAACCCGGAGGAAAACGCGAAGTCCGTTCAGGCAGGCGAAGGAAGCGATGTTCAGAACGAGTGTGATCGCTGCGATAAAGAAGAAAGATGCGCAGAGATTCTCACGGAGGGCCTGCTCATCCCGCTGTCCGAAGCGCATGGAAAAGAGCGCACCGCTTCCCATGCACAGGCCCAGGATGATGGACGTCAGAAAGGTCATCAGTGTGAAGGCGGAGCCGACAGCAGCCAGTGCATTTCGTCCGAGAAAATGACCGACGATCAGCGTGTCGGCGATGTTATAGCACTGCTGCAGTAAATCCCCTAAAATCATAGGGATCGCAAACAGCAGCATGGATTTGATGACCGGTCCCCTGGTGAGATCTTGATTCATAGTGTACCTCCGAAACGTAGTTTATTAATTACGATTCGTAAGTATCATAGTGTTTCTGCATCCGTCTGTCAATGAAGTACTTACTTTTGGTCTGACAATCCGATGAGACGCTTACGTCTGGTCGGCGTTTACTTTCGGAAGGGGCAGTGCTACCATAAACACATAAGAAAACCCGTGGTCGCGCATCATGCGATCCGGCCGACTGCATTGGCACAAACAGGAACGATACATCCGTGGTTTCGCGTGCTATAACGGTCGCAAACGGGAACGACGATGGTTATGGAGGAAGCTTTATGTATCTGGATGGACTCGACGAACTGGATCAGAAGATCGTGCGACTGCTGATCGAAAATGCGCGCATTTCCTATTCGGATATCGGCGCAAAAATAGGCATATCGAGAGTGGCGGTGAAAGCGAGAATTCAGGCGCTGGAGCAGAAGGGCATCATCGAGGAATATACCACGGTGATCAATCCGCAGAAGATCAGCGGCGCGGTCTCCTGCTACTTTGAGATCGAAACCACGCCGAGCGCGCTCGCCGAGGTCACGGACATACTGAACCAGCAGGAAACGGTCACGCAGATTTATCGTGTAACGGGAAAAGACAAGCTGCACGTGCATGCCGTGGCCTCCTCTGCCGAAGAGATGGAGGTGTTTCTGCATACGATCATCGACACCTTGCCAGGAGTACTGAGCTGCAGCTGTAATATGATTCTGTCCCGTGTGAAAGATATCAAGGGGCTGCGGCTGTAAAAAACGCTGAGCTGTCTGATGGCAGCTCAGCGTTTTTTATGTTTTTCGGTACTACCGGGATTTATGCTTTCTTTCCTGCCAGTTCCTTCAGCTCATCGAGGGAGGATACCTTCTTCGAGTAGAGGGTCAGCGGAGCGGAAGTGGTGTCGCCGATGGCGACGATGTCGTAGCCCTGGGAATCGATTTCGTTCTGGAGATAAGCCTTGTGCTGAAAGGAGTTCAGGTCGATCTCACCGCTGTTCAGCGCTTCGTTCGGCAGGTTGTAGGCATCGAAGACGACCGGCTTGATGTAGATGCCGGCGTTCTCGTCATCGAGCACCTTCTGTACGACCTTCCAGATCTCTGCAGAGCCGCAGGTACCGAGCGTGATTTCCTTCTTGCCGCTTGGATCAGACTGGTAGCCCTCGAGATCCTTCACGAAGTTCTCGTCGACCGTATAGTTCTGATCGTAGTTAAAGGCTGGCACGGTAGCGCCGGAATTCTTTTCGAGGATGTACTCGGCGACGAGCTGGCTCTGGTAGGCCTTTACGATCGTCTGATAATCCGGGTTATCCTTGTCTGCGGTACGTGCCACGATGACATTGATGAACGGATTGTCGGATCCGACCTCCTGGACCTCCGTGATGAGGCCGTCCTTCGCGGGGATGAGACCGGCCGGTACGGCGTAGGTGCCGTTGATTGTGGAGGCACCGAAGTCATCGAGGGTGGCAACGAGCGTATTGGCCTGGGTCGGTACGATTTCGATGTTGTAGAGGTAGCTGGTGACGTCCTTCAGCTCCGGTGTGTAGCCGGCGTCATCATTGACCTCGATGAGGCCGGCCTTTTCGAGAAGCAGAAGGCCACGGCCACCGTTTGTAGCGTCCGCCGGGATACCGATTTTGACCGCTTCCTTCGAGGCAGCGGCCTTCGTGCCGGTGTCACTGCTGCTGGCACCGCAGCCGGACAGGAGGGTCGTCGCTGCTACGGCAGATGTCAATGCTACAATGTTCAGAATATTTCTCAGCTTCATAATTTTTCTCCTCTTTTTGTTCAATGCAGGTCGTCCTGTTCGCAGGCGGTTTCCCGTCGCGTTTTCGATCCTGTTTTCATGTTGTGCGGATCGCCCTGTCTGGAGGCACGACCATCGCTTCTTATATTTCTGTTTCGTGTGTTCTGGTTCGCGTTTCAGGCTTTCGAGCTCGTGAAAAGTCCCCGGTTTACAGCAGCCTTTGACAGGCAGTTGCCGATCAGCTGGATCAGCGAGACGACGATCAGCAGCAGGATGACGCACAGGTTTACGATATCCTGGTAATGCAGGTTCTGTCCATAGTTGATGGCGAAGCTGCCGATTCCACCGGCGCCGACCGCACCGGCTGAGGTCGTGAGCCCGATCAGGGAAATCGCGGTGATGGTGATGACACGGATGAGATCCGGGACGGCTTCGTGCAGATAGATGCGGAAGACGATGCCACAGGTACTGCTGCCCATCGCCCGCGCGGCCTCGATCTTTCCGGGATCCACATCGGCCAGTGCGGTTTCGACCTGACGGGTGAAGAACGGCACAGCACCGAAGATGAGCGGTACTACCGCGCCCTTCACACCGATGGAGGTGCCCACCAGGAGACGCGTAAACGGGATCAGGAAGATGAGAAGGATGATGAATGGTACGGCACGAAAGATGTTCGTGATCACCTCCAGTACGAAATGCAGGATACGATTCGGCCGGATGCCGTCGGCCTTCGAGGTCGTAAGCAGGATGCCGAACGTGCCTCCGATCAGGAGGGTGAAGATGCCGGCGATGAAGAACATCTGAAAGGTGGCCGACAGGGCCTGCAGGAAGATGTCCCAGTAATTCGCGACATTTGGAAACCAGCTTGCAAAAGGTTCAGGCATTTGTGATTACCTCCGTTTCTACACCACGGGAATGGATGTACTCCAGCGCTTCACGGACATTGGCCGCGGGACCCTGGATCGTGACGATGATGTTTCCGAGGGCATCCTCCGTGATGATGTCAATGTTGGCGAGCACGATGTTCAGGTCGACATCGAACTGTCTCGATACCTGTGAGATCAGTGCATCACCGACACTGGTTCTCGTGAAGGTCAGCTTGATGAGCTTCCGGTCCGGCGCATCGACCGGTGTGACCTCGTCGTTTTCGATGAGCTTCGTGATATTACCAAGGCTCGAGGAGCTCTGGACGAACTTCTTCGTAATCGGCTGAGATGGGTGCGCGAAGACCTCATAGACATCACCGGCTTCGACGACCTTTCCGTTTTCCATGACGGCGACCTTATCCGCGATGCTCTTGATGACTGCCATCTCATGGGTGATGAGGATGATGGTGATGCCGAGCTTCGCCTTCAGTTCCTTCAGAAGCCGGAGGATCGACTCTGTCGCATCCGGGTCCAGGGCAGAGGTCGCTTCATCGGAGAGCAGAATCTTCGGTGAATTCGAAAGCGCGCGGGCGATGGCGACGCGCTGCTTCTGACCGCCGGACAGCTGGCTCGGATAGACGTATTTCTTATCGCTGAGGCCGACCATCTCGAGAAGCTCGTCCACGCGTTTCTCGATGTCCGCCTTCGGAATGCCGCGGTATTTCAGCGGGTAGGCGATGTTTTCGAAGACCGTACTCCGATCGAGGAGGTTGAAGTGCTGGAAGATCATGCCGATGGAGGAACGGAGCTCACGAAGCTTTTTATCACTGAGCGGGGAGGTTTTTCCGTCCTTCGTAAGGCTCAGCTTCCCGTTTTCAGCCGTGATCTTTCCGAAATCGCCGATGGTGATGCTGCCGTGATCCGGAATCTCGAGGAAGTTCAGACATCGGACGAGTGTGCTTTTACCGGCACCAGAGTAGCCGATGATGCCGTAGATCTCGCCATCCCCGATGGTCAGGGAAACGTCGTTTACGGCGTGCAGTTCTTTATGTTTCAGTTGATATGTTTTTTCCAGATGTTCGATTTGAACCATGTATTTCACTCATTTCTATTAAGATACAGATGGATAGGGGCGTGAAACTGCTATCTTAAGAAAAATTTAATGGGGTCTGACCCCCTTAAATTTTTCTAAACAGAATCTAAACTGAAGTTTATGGGGTCAGACCGGCATCTCCTTCTGGTGGTCCACATGCCACTGATGGTCTTCCTTGACTTTCTGGAGGAGGACCGGGTCCTCGAAAAGCTCGAGCGCGGTCCATGCGAGGGCTTTCGCGCCCTTTACGATGGCTTCCATCGCCTTCGGGCTGGCGGACGCCTCGACCATCTCCTGTGAATGCCCGGCGACTGGAACATCGGTGATGCTGATGTGCGGCTGGATCGTCGGAACGACCTGCGAGATATTGCCGACATCGCTGCTGCCCGGCATCACGACATCTGCCGTGTGCTCGACGGTGTTTCCGAGTGCGGTGATGTTCTTTTCGTAAATGGCATCGAGGGATGGGGTCAGCACCATATTCTCCACGAGGTTCTGATACAGCTTCATGCTGGAGCGGCAGCCGGTCTGCAGCGCCGCACCCTCAACGATTTTCTCGACCTTCTTATACAGGTCGTCGAGGGTCTCCCGGTCGACGGCGCGGATGTAATACTTCGCCTTTGTATACTCCGGGATAACATTTGGGGCCGTGCCACCGTCGACGATGATGCCGTGGATGCGGATGCGGTTCGTCAGCTGCTGGCGGAGCAGGCCGACGGCACTGTAGGTGAGAATCTGTGCATCGAGTGCATTGATGCCATCCTCCGGGCATCCCGCGGCGTGGGCCGGTTTCCCCCAGAACTCGATATCCACCGGGGCACAGGCATAGTTTCGTGTACTGAGTCCATCGGTCGGCTTCGATCCCGGATGCACGCACAGCGCGAAATCCACATCCTTAAGATACCCTTCCCTTACGAAGGAGCCCTTCGCACTTCCGTTCTGACCGCCCTCCTCGCCCGGGGTACCGTAGACACGGACCTCGCCACCGATTTCATCGATGACCTGTCGAAGGCCCGCAGCGGCGAGTGATGAAGTGGCGCCGAAGACATTGTGCCCACAGCCATGTCCGAGGCCGGCCAGTGCGTCGTACTCTGCGAGAAAGGCGACGACCGGCCCCGGCTTTCCGCTCTTATAGCGTGCCGCGAAACCGGTACGATGTCCAGCAGCCGGAAGTTCGATCTCGAAACCTTCCTTTTTCAGCTGCCCGGACAGGGTCTCACTTGCAAAAAACTCAAAATCGGAAACCTCTGGCTTCGCATGAATCGCAAGCGCGATGTCCTGGTAGGTCCGGGCACTCCGGTCGATGTATTCTGCAATCTGCTCTTTTCTGTATGTGATATCAGCCATGATCGAAAACCTCCTGCGGTCGCTTCGTTTTTTGATGGGCACATCTTAGAACAGCCGCCGCTGTAAATCAAATCGGAGTTATTTATGTCTCGTTATAGATGGAGCCTATTGTGGCCACAACTTAATGGGGTCTGACCCCATTAAGTTTTTCTAAAGAGCGAAAAACGCTGACCTGCACTAAGCAGATCAGCGTTTTTTCACTCTTTAGAAACATCCCTGTGCAGCAAATACTCCGTAATCATATACAGTGGAACATTCACCAGCCAGTCTTCCTCCTTATAGTTTGCCATACTGCTCCGAATCGCCAGGCTCGGCTTATACTTATCGCAGAAGGCTTTCAGACTTTTCGCCCGGAGATTCTGTTTCGCCTTCACTTCGATCGGAATGCAGTCCAGCTCTCCCTGCAGCATGAAATCGATCTCTCCGGTCGATCGCTCCGTAGCAAAATAATAGAGTGGATATCCGGCAGCATGCAACTCCTGCGCAACGTACTGTTCCGTGAGTGCACCTTTAAACTCTTCAAAGATCCGGCTTCCATCCAGCAGTAATCTGGCCGACAGCCCTGCCTTTGCGGTTAATAATCCTACATCAAACATGAACATCTTGAAGCTGTTCATCTCCATGTATGCAATCAGCGGAATATCCGGCTTCGATACTCTATAGCTCTTCAAGATCAGTCCTGCATCTTCGAGCCACTGGATGGCAAGCTCAAAATCCTTGGCCCGTGCCCCCTCGCGTAACGCGCCATACATGAACTTTCGATTTTCCTTCGCCAGCTGGGCAGGAATCGAATTCCAGACCATCATAATGCGCGGAACGACCTCTTTCGGCGCATGTTTGCTGAAATCCTCCTCATAGTACCGAAGAAGATTATTCTGGATTTCACGCACCTCATACAAATCATCCGAATCAATATAGGTCTGCACCGCCTCTGGCATTCCCCCTACGTAGTAATACTTTTTAAGCAGATCCACATATTTTCCGGCGTAGGCATTGGCCAGTTGATAGTCCTGATTCTTTAATGTTTCGTACAGGCCGCGTTCTCCAACTGCCAGTAGAAATTCGCCGAAGTTCATCGGACACAGCTGCAGAAAATCCACTTTTCCGACGGGGAAGGACGTCCCCTCATGTAAAGCAACCCCCAGCAGGGAGCCTGCTGCGATAATCGAATACTCTGGCGCACTCTCATAGAAGTATTTCAAGGACGCCAGTGCCTTCGGCGCCTCCTGAATCTCATCAAAAATCAGCAGTGTGTTCTCCGCCTGAAAGCTCTTACCATACTCAATTTTGATTGCCGACAGAATCCGCTTCAGATCGAAGTCCAGATCAAACACATCCTTCATCGCCTGGTTGTTATCAAAATTGATATAGACTGTATTTTCATAGAATCTGGCGCCGAATTCCTTCATGATCCAGGTCTTTCCGACCTGCCGCGCTCCCTGAATGATGAGGGGCTTTCTGTTCTTTTTATTCTTCCAGTGTTCCAGCTTCGCAAACAGTTCTCTTTCCATCCTGAATCTCCTGCACAATAATCACATCCATAACCTTGCTCCTTTATATTAACACTTTTTCGGTGGTATTTGTGTTGGATCTCACATTTTTTCGGACGTATTTTTGCTAAAAATTGCATTTTTTCAGTGATGTTTTCCAATATGATTACATTTTTTCGGACTTATAAAACATTGACCGCGTCTGGCCGCTTTATTCATCATCAAAAAACGCTGACCTGCCACTACGCAGATCAGCGCTTTTCCTTAAGAGTCCAATGTCTCTGCCAAAACTCAGCACCAGCCCCGTCAATTCCTGGAGCACTTCTCCGCGTCGATGGCGAGCACAAACATCAGGGCATCCAGGGCATCATCCGGATCCCGCACATCGATCACATAGGTATCCGTCATATGGAACAGCTCCTTGCTGACCGTCGCTACCAGATTCGATCCACGATCCAGGATACTGTAATCCCACTCCATGATGGAGCCATCGCCATGCCAGCCGTTGTAATCGATGTTGTACTGCGGCTTCAGGAACGTGAACTCCTTGCTGAGACAACCCACACAGATCCCATTTTTATACAACTCAAACTTCGGCAGCAAGGTCAGCACCCGCTGCACGACCATCCCGATCTCACGCCCTGCGGCATCGTAAATCACCAGCTTATGCCCCCAGGACAGCTGCCCCTTCACCACATAAACCGTATTTCCCGCCGTTATTCCGAGAATAAACCATCGGTTATCGACTCCGCCGGGCTGCATCGCGCCCGGCCGTCTGGTATCCTCTACATAAAATGATACCATAACTTTCCACACGAACTCGTAAACTTTATCCGTCGGATTCCTTACGAAATACGTCTCAATTTCATCAGTTATAACTGATGAAATTCGTGTTTCTTTGTTTTTATCAGTTATAACCGATAAAATATGTTCATTCTGATGAACTGCATTTAAATAAAGCGCTGACCTGCCACCTCGCAGATCAGCGCGGCTGATACCCGCACGTTCCGCCACCGAAAGCAGCATCCTATTGCATTTTTCTCCTCCGCATGCTATCGTAACGCTTGCATAATTAAATACGAGTGTTATGTCGCTCCGGACTTCATGCGCTGCCATCGCAGCCACCGGTGCGATACATCCTTCCCACTCGCACAAAACTAAAGGAGATTACATCATGAATCATCACACAATTTCACGCAACATTCTGTCCATCGTTCAGGCCGCTATGATCGCCGCACTCTACATCGTACTGACCGCGCTCGCCGCAGGCTTCGATCTCGCAAGCGGTGCCATCCAGGTTCGCTTTTCCGAAGTACTGACCATCCTTCCGTTTTTCACACCGGCTGCGATTCCGGGCGTCACCATCGGCTGTCTCCTCGCGAACATCCTGACCGGAAGTGCCCTGCCAGACATCATCTTCGGCACCCTCGCCACCCTGCTCGGTGCCCTCGGAACCTATGCCCTCCGTAAGCATCGCTTCCTCTGCACGCTCTGCCCAGTCATCTCAAACGGCATCATCATCCCGCTGGTTCTCCGCTATGCCTACGCGGTCCCTGGCGCACTCTGGTTCCTGGCACTGACCGTCGGTGCCGGCGAGCTCATCTGCTGCGTCCTCTTCGGCAGTATCCTCATCACCGCCCTGCTCCCGCACCGCGACCGACTGTTCAGATAATCCGAACTCCTGTAATTGATGCCCATCCATCTGGAAGAGATTTTTGCAACTTTTTACACTTTTCTCTTCTAAATACCGCATCACCTCATGAAGAAAGCGCTGACCTGCCACCACGCAGATCAGCGCTTTTCCTTATATATCAAGCCAATGCAGTCTCCTTTACTGCCGTCTCCGCCCGTGTTTTATACGCCCACGATGCGTATCAGTGCATCCTGCTTAACTTTCGAAAAATTCACGCCCATACACTGATTGTCAAGCCTCACAAAGATGATATAATTATGATAGTTTTATGATATCCCATAAAAGGAGGGGCAACTATGATTAACATCCGACCGGTTTCCGATCTCCGAAACAAATTTCCGGAAATTGAAGAAACTGTTTTAAAAACAAATTCGCCCGTTTTTCTCACCAAAAACGGTTACGGCACCATGGTTCTTATGAGCGTAGAGCAGTACTCTGCTTTAACCGACAATATCGAGCACAAGTTAGACGAAGCAGATGCTGTCGCCGCAAAGTCCGACGTTCGATATTCCGCATCCGAAGTTTTTGACAGGGCGAGGAGATTCGTAAGTGAACCGAAACGAGTATAAGCTGTCCTTTCTTCCGTTATTCGAAGAAGATTTAAACGAAATCACAGGTTATATCGTCAATCATCTGCAGAATCCATCTGCCGCCCTTCAGCTGATTGATGACATTGAAGCCGCCATATATAAACGGCTGACTTGTCCACTTTCCTTTGCACCTTATGCTTCATCCAAAGATCGCTTATACCCATATTATCGCATCAACGTAAGAAATTTCTCTGTCTTCTATGTTGTCATCGGTGACACCATGGAAGTGCGTCGCATCCTCTATGCCGGACGCGATCTGGATTCACTCTTAAATTAAATAGATCTAAGCAAAGCGCTGACCTGCCACTATGCAGATCAGCGCTTTTCCCTTAAGCATTCTATACTGAGGTCAGCCCTCTTTTTATTCCTTACTCACCGAGATAGTATCTTCCGTACGCATCGGCTGCCTTCATCGCTGCACATACGCTCTCCGGAGTAACCTCGAACGGCATGTTATGAAGCGTATCATTCTCCGCACATGCTGCTGTAGCCACAGCCATCAGCTTCTCGTCGGTCACTTCCGTTATGCCCAGCTCCTTCAGCGTTACCGGAAGACCCAGCTCGATGCACCAGTTGATGATATCCTCGAGCTCATCCGCCGGGATATCCTCGAGTACCAGCTGTGTGATGGTTCCGAATGCAACCTTCTCACCATGATACATATGATGGCACTCATCCAGCACCGTCAGGCCATTATGAATCGCATGTGCGCCAGCCAGTCCGCCGCTCTCGAAGCCGATACCGCTGAGCAGTGTGTTCGCCTCGATGATCTTCTCCACAGACTTTGTGCATGCACCAGACTCCAGTGCAAGCTTCGCCTTTACGCCCTCATTCATCAGTGTATCGAAGCAGAGCTTCGCCAGTGCCATCGCTGCCATCGTCACCTTACCACCGGCACAGGTCGTCGCCTCACTCGCCTGGCAGGCTCTCGCCTCGAAGTAGGTCGCAAGCGCATCACCCATTCCGGAAACCGTCAGACGAACCGGAGACTTCGCGATGATCTCAGTATCCATCAGCACCATGTTCGGGTTCGCCGGAAGGAATAAATACTCCTCGAATACACCTTCGTCCGTATAAATGACGGAAAGGGCACTGCACGGCGCATCGGTCGACGCAATCGTCGGACAGATCAGCACCGGCGCTTTCTTATAATACGCCACTGCCTTCGCCGTATCGAGGATCTTGCCGCCACCGATACCGATCACGACATCACAGCCCTTCTCATCCATCACCGCAACCAGACGATTGATCTCTGTCTTGCTGCACTCTCTGTTGAAGTATTCGTATACCGGCTCGATCGCATAGCCCTCAAATCCCGTCTTCAGCGTATCTCCGATTCTCTTAAATCCAGACTCTGTAATCAGCACCAGCGCTTTCTTACCATACTTCTCGGCATACTCGCCCAGCTTCTTCATCTCGCCTGCGCCCTGCACATATCGGCTCGGGCTGTAAAGAATATTTGCCATCTGATTTACCTCCTGATAAAGCATATAATGTTATTTTATTAACAATCTATAGCATATATTTTAATTCTCTGCACATTACGTGTCAATATAATCCATGCGACGGGACGGCGTAAGATTACTGCAGGATTTGATTGTGTGAGAACCACAACTTCATATGGTCTGCACCTCTTACAAAATTCTCAAGCTGCCAATGTCTCCTCCACCGCTCAGCACCCTCCCAGGACACTCAGAATCACGGAAGCCGCCGAAAACAGCAGCCTACAGGCCAAATAGATGGAACGTTTGGTTATATGCATCATCGTTTTATCTCCCCCTCGAAACGCTTTCTGCGCGATCGGCCACGTAGATCGATCGCGGATAAACACGCATGAAATCCATAAGCGCGTCACCCGCCCGCAGCACGTACAATTCTGAAACAAAACCATGCTAGCACATAAAAAAACGAAAAAACGTGATTTTACCAAAGCTTTACCACGATTTACCACACGACAAACAAAACGCTGACCTGCCCCCTCGCAGATCAGCGCTTTTCCTCTTTATTCCTTTCCAAAAAACATCCGGCATCATGCGCATAAATCACGCCGACCGCCTGCAGATACGCGTAGATCACCGTACTCCCGACGAACTTCATCCCTCGTTTTCTGAGATCCACCGATATCCGGTCCGAGAGCTCCGACTGCGTCCGCCCCTTCTCATACACCACCTGACCGTCCGTCCAGTGCCAGAGATACTCCGCGAAGCTGCCGTACTCCTCCTGTATCGCCCGAAAGACCCTTGCATTTGTCACCGCCGCCTCTATCTTCAGACGATTTCGGATGATCCCGGCGTCACTCCGCAGTGACGCCATCTTCTCCTCACCATAGGCACAAACCGCCTCCAGATCGAAGCCATCGAACGCCTCACGAAACGCCTCACGCTTATTCAGCACGCACTCCCAGGACAGCCCCGCCTGAAAGCACTCCAGAACCAGCATCTCAAACAGCTTATGATCATCATGAACCGGCACACCCCACTCTTCATCATGATAGCGGATATACCGTTCATTTTTCGGATTCGCCCAGCGACACCGCTGCTTCCCATCAGCCCAGACCATCCGCGCACCTCCTGTCTCTGACGCCACTGCTCCGCAGGCCAATGCAGGCTCCTCTACTGTCGTCTCCGCCCGCTCTCGTCAAATGTCCGCTTAAGTTCCTTCTGCACGTACACCACTGTTCCGAGCAGCACACAGAACTGGGCAAGCATCATCACCAGTGCCAGCGTCCCGAGTGTTTCCTCGCCGGCCTTCGCGAATGGCAGCTGTACAAGCACGGACAGCGCCAGCGAAATCCATCCGGTTTTCCACCATACCCTCCCGCAGCACGCATGTGCAAACGCCCAGGTATCCTCGTTCTTCATGGACATCGCCGTCCGAAATCCGACCCAGCGCGAAATATTCCTCGGCGGACACTTCCTCATCATGTATCCACCGAAAAGCATAACCGCCGGGATGATCAAATTCACTATTAATATTTCTATGTATTCCAGCATTTGCTCACCCTCTTACGCTTCGATCTTCACGGCATTTTCCTTTACTTCCTGGATCTTCTGCAGGATTTCCGTTCTCCGCTTCGGGTCAAACAGCTTGATGAAGCTCACCGGCTTATCAAATGGTGGCTTCATGAGGTCAGTGTTTTCCATGTAGCCGTTATTTTCGATATAGCTGATGATTTTATTCACGAACGCAATCTGCTTCTGGTTCAGGGACTGGTCATTGATGAACTCAGAGAAGACCGCCATCGCCGCGTCGTGATCGAGCTTTGCGATCTTCCGAATCAGCAGTCCGAACGGCGTATCGCCATACGCCTTCTGGTAGTCTTCCTTGTTGCCCAGCTCTTCGGTCAGAATGCGTTCCAGCTCCTCATAATCGCCGCTCGTCAGCGGGATGTTGTGCGTCAGCTTATGGATCGACATCGCGTTTCCGTGATCGTTGATATATCGGTTCACCTTCTTCTTGTAATCGACGAAATCATACGCCGGGTCCAGCTGCTCCCCTTCTTTTCGGTCAATGATGTGGTCCGCAAGTGTCGTGTAAATCGGCTTCGCACTTCCGCCACCGGTCAGGAACTGAATCAGATCCCGGAGCTCCTGTCGCGCATGTTCGATTTCGATCACATCGTTCACGAGCCAGAAATCATCCGATCGTACCTTCTTGATGACCGGTAGCTTCGCATTGATCTGCGGGATACTGATTTTCTTCGCCAGCAGTTCACAGATGTTCACCAGCTGATCCTTCAGATGCGGGAACAGTGCTGTCCCATCCATATCCTGGAGTATCAGATTATACATGAAGTTATCGAAGCGTTTCGCCGACTCATCCTTTTCTTCGATGTGCACGAGTGGCGCGATTTCCCGGATCAGCTCCGTCTGCATCTCATCCGAGATAAACTGATACACCTCCAGGTTCTTATAGTTTTCCACATATTTGAGATGCGTATGCACAGACACCAGATCGGTATTCAGCGCACCCACGAGTCGCTGGCTGTCGGTCACCAGCTGCTGCCTCCACGCCTGGAATCTCGGCTCTGCATACGCCTCCGTCTGCAGACGCTGCGCCAGCGCGATCTTTTTTATGAAGATCATTTCCGACAGCGTCCTCGTTTCGGAGCCGGCATAGCCCTCCTTATGCGTCTCGAAGAACTCGAAATTTCCACAGTAATCAAAGATCAGAAAACGGCGCTTTCCTTCGTATTCTCCGTCGATCTGATCCGTGCACATAAGATGCGGGCAGAGTCGTGTACCACGTCCGATCATCTGCCAGAATTTCGTTTTTGATTTCACCTGTTTAAAGAACACCAGGTTCAGTGCTTCCGGTACGTCGATACCGGTATCCATCATATCGACCGACACCGCGATCTGCGGATCCTTCTCCGGATTTCGGAAATCATCGATGATCGTCTGTGCGTAGGCATCATCACAGATGACACGCTGAATAAACGTCCCCTTATAGTGTGGGTAGAGCTTATTAAAGCGTTCGAGAATAAACTCCGCATGGCGTTTGCTCTGTGCGAAGATGATGGTTTTTCCGATCTTCTCTCCACCCTCGATCTTGATGCCACGTTCCATCAGATCCTGTAAAACCATATCTACGGTTGTGGAGTTAAAGATAAACTTATTCAGCGCACCGGACGGAATAAAATCCGGCACATCCATATTATCCTCTGTAAACGCATCCTCCAGTCGCTCCTGATCCTTTTTCGAGAGCTGACTGTAGGTGATGCCGTTCTCGAGGAATTCGGTTTTCACCTTATAGTTGTAGTAAGGCACCAGCACATGATCTGTATACACCGCGGTTTCGTAATCATAGGCATAGGTCGGAACCTCGTTCTCCATCTCGAAGAAGTCATAGGTATTTCGGTCGACGTCCATTTTCGGTGTTGCCGTCAGGCCCACTAAAATCGCATCGAAATAATCGAAAATCGCACGGTATTTTTTAAAGATACTGCGGTGCGACTCGTCGATGATGATCATATCGAAGTGCGCCGGTGTAAACAGCCGGTCCCCATCCTTCCGGCGACTGTCATCGATGGCGTTGAGCATCGTCGGATAGGTCGAGAACACGATGCGCGCATTCTTGTCATCCTTGTTGGAGCAGAGATTGCAGAGCGTCATATTTGGTAGGTACTCCTTAAAAGAGTCCTTCGCCTGCTTGACGAGTGCGGTACGATCTGCGAGGAAGAGAACATTGGTCACATAC
>OQVT01000434.1_pt1 | contig 23120 bp, 22 predicted proteins | sample 1691561 | NCBI WGS metagenome assembly OQVT01 (sample SAMN03418260, study PRJEB22391) | human gut metagenome | biome: human-gut; feature: organic feature; material: feces | host: Homo sapiens | place: Tanzania | collected 2013-01 | reverse complement strand
GCAGTTGAAGTTCTTTCAAATAATCTCCATTTGATATTGTCGCATAGTCCACATCCCATACATTCATCCGTACTATAGAAAGCATCTGCTTTCACAAAAAGTGGATAGAAAACTGTATTCACAATAGAAGATTGGAACTTGTCTTTCAATTGTAATGACATCTTGGGAAAAGGTAAATGCTGGTGGATATAGAAAGCAGTTTGTTTAATAACAGGATCTGCCTGTTTAATAATCTTTTGGGCTTCATCATCTTCCGGTGTATCAAACATGGCAAGATAGTTTTCTGGCATGATGATTTCTATTGTACCTTTATAGTTGAACCCCTTCTCCTCACATAGTTTACTATTATAATAACCTGCATTACCGATATTTCCTCCACAATCCATCACAAAATAGACTTCTTCAACATCCTTAAAAGTAGTCAAGCGAATCCATTCTTCGACAATACGAGGTATTCTCCAGGCATAAGTAGGTATGACAAATACCAATGTTCCTTGGATATTCTGTAAACTGTGATTGTTATTTCTAATAAGTGCATTCATAGTTATATAGTCTTCATTTAATTGTTCATGTAGTTCTCTTGCAATATATCGACTATTGCCTGTTCCTGTAAAATAATAAATCATTTGTGTACTCCTTGTTATATATAACTAACTTGCGATGTAATTTTTAGAAAAATGGTGTATACTTTGTAAAGAAAGAAGGTAAAAGAATGAAAAGAAAATGCTGGTGTGGTAGTCAGTTAGACTATCATGATTGTCATGAAGCTTTTGATAAAAAGCTTAAACAATATAAAAAACATGGTTATCTTATTCCTAATCATAAAATGATTAAGAATGAGAAACAGATTGAAGCTATTAAAAGAGCGGCTGTAGTCAATAATGGATTATTAGACTATATTGAAGAACATATTCAGATTGGTATGACAACACAGGATATTGATGATATGGCTGTGGCTTATACATCTAGTCATGGAGGTTATTCTGCAGATTTAAATTATGAAGGGTATCCTAAGAGTATCTGTACTTCTGTTAATGATGAAGTATGTCATGGTATTCCTGGAGATTATGTACTTCAGGATGGAGATATTATTAATGTAGATGCAACAACTGGAGTAAATGGCTATTATGCAGATGCTTCAAGAATGTTTATGCTAGGTAATGTATCAGAAGAAGCACAGCGTCTAGTAAAAGTGACTAAAGAATGTCTTGAAGAAGGTATGAAGGCTGTGAAGCCTTGGGAAAGCACTATTGCGGATATTGGTACAGCAATTGAAAAGTATGCTCATGCCAATGGATATAGTGTTGTAGAAGAGTTCTGTGGTCATGGTATTGGAAAAGCCATGCATGAGGATCCTTATGTATATCATTATACGCCAAAAGAAAAGACAGTATTGATTGTTCCTGGAATGGTGTTTACGATTGAACCAATGATCAATCAGGGAACACGTCATATTCATCTAGGTACTGATAATGACTGGACTGTTTATACAGATGATGGAAAACTATCAGCACAATGGGAACATACTCTTCTTGTGACAGAAGATGGTGTAGAAATTATTTCTAAATAACTAGAAACATTGTAATATTAACCAGATATGAGAGAAGTCCTTATTTTTAAGGTCTTCTTTTTTAATCCAATAATAGATAGAACCAAAATCCCCAAACATGATATCTGTTTCTTTTGTACAAATAGAACTGCATTGGAATAAGAGAATCCATTCATGCTTGTGGGCTTGTATTTTCTTTTGATCCACTAATGTAGTTGTATAAGAATTATCATACCCTTGATAAATTGTTTCACAATCATCTTCCATTTCATCTTGAATAACATCTGGATAACCTAGTAGCTTGAAGTTATTTTCTTTAAGGAAATAAGGGTTATATTTTCTACATATCTTTTGATAGTCCTTCTCATCTAATCCTTCTATTTCGCAATATGTAGGAAAGCTCAACTGTTGTGATAAGTTCAATGAGAGTTCAGGAATAACGAATTCCTCATCTAAGTCTTCTGGATAGTCTCTTTCTTCTAGAATGCTTAAATCAGAAAAATAATAGACTCTTGCACTCCCTTGATCTTTTGCTTCTAGTCCTGCTGGCATTGTATGCAAATCATAGAAGAACAATAACAATCCTTTGGATGGAAGTAAATGATCCACGTCATAAAAAGAAGCTTCTTCTAGATTAATAGAAGCAACAAGTGTTAATGGTCTTTCTTCTACAATACCATCAAAGTCTTCTCCTGTATAATAAGGCCACACAAAGTCTTTAGGTACAAGTGGTTTACCTCCGAGCTTACTAAAGTACTTGTCAGGTTTTTCTTCTTTATATTTTAAATAGATTTCATTTTTTGCATACTGTCTTATTTTTCTTGTATATTTCATCGTATTAAACATAGTCATCACCTATTTCAATTATAGTCTATCTCCCTGATCTTTACATTTAATTTTCATTTGACTTTTAAAAATTCAAGAAATATAATAACAAACGAACGAGTAGCAATTCTGCGTAAATCCAGTTTATGAACTCGTTTTTTTTATTTGTATAGATCAAAAAAGAAGTGTGTAGCGAATCGCGTAAGTCCAGCTTATGGGTTCACTGCACACTTTTTTATTTGTTAAAAAGGAGATTAAAATGACAAAAAACAACAAAATGAGAGAAATGCCTGTGAATCAGCTAATGATTCAATTAGGTATTCCGATGATCTTATCTATGGCTTTACAGGCTGTCTATAATATTGTAGACAGTGCCTTTGTAGGAAATATGCGCACAGGCAGTGAAGCTGCATTAAATGCATTAACACTTGTATTCCCTGTACAGATGTTGATGGTGGCGATTGGTATTGGAACTGGTGTAGGAACCAATGCGCTTCTTGCAAGAACATTAGGAGAAAACAATAGAAAGAAAGCATCAAAAGTAGCTGGTAACAGTCTTTTCTTGGCATGTATTATTTATATATTATGCTTATTATTTGGTATCTTTGGTGTTAAAGCCTATATCGCCTCACAGACGGTCAATCAAGAAGTACTCACTATGGGTATCAGCTATTTAAGAATATGCTGTATTGTATCTTTTGGGATTGTCTTCTTCTCTATATTTGAGAAGCTTTTACAAGCAACAGGACGTTCTCTTTATTCTACTATTGGACAGGTCGCTGGTGCAGTAATCAATATTATTCTTGATCCGATTATGATTTATGGTTTAGGACCCTGTCCTGAATTAGGTGTCAAAGGAGCTGCTTATGCCACTGTCATTGGACAAGTTGTCTCTGCATTACTTCTACTTATATTCCATATGAAATTAAATAAAGAATTTGATCATGATCTTGTATATATGACACCTAATACAACTATCATCAAACAGATCTACACTATTGGTCTTCCTGCCATTATTGCCCAGGCACTTATGTCTATTATGGTTTATGTGATGAATCTTATTCTTAAGTTCAATCCTTCTGCCCAGACAGCGTATGGATTATTCTATAAAGTACAGCAGTTTGTCTTATTCCTTGCCTTTGGATTACGTGATGCGATTACTCCTATTATCGCATTTGCCTATGGTATGGGAGAAAAGAGAAGAATTGAAGATGGTATAAAATATGGTTTAATTTATACATGTGTACTTATGATTATTGGTATCGCAATAACTGAATTCTTCCCTGGTTCTTTTGCGACATTATTTAATGCTGGTGCATCTCGTAGTTATTTTATTAATGCGATGAGAGTTATTTCTATCAGTTTTATCTTTGCTGGTATTAATATTGCCTTCCAAGGTATTTATCAAGCGTTGAATGGTGGTCTGGAATCACTTATTATTTCATTATTAAGACAGATGATTATTATCCTGCCTCTTGCTTATATATTCTCTCTACTCGTAAGAAATGGACAGATGAGTATAACACTGATCTGGTGGGCTTTCCCTATTACTGAATTTATTTCATGTTTAGTAGGTAGTAAGCTATTAAAGGGAATTAAACAGAAATTATTTGAAGCATAACTAAAAAATCTTCTTTACGTCATATGTAAAGAAGACTTTTTTTATTTCACCATTGAGAATGCAAGCACCACAATACCTAATATAACTAGGATGATACCTGTCACTCTATTTAATGTTTCTGGAGTGGCTTTATTCGCAAAGCGTGCGGCTATTCTTGCCCAGATGAATGTAAAGATAACACATAGAATCCATACACCCCAGTCAGGTGTACCACCAATCGCAAAATGTGATACTGCGCCTGTTAAGGCAGTGAATGTCATAATAAAGACACTTGTTCCTACTGCTGTCTTAAGTTCATAGCCTAATACAGAAGTAAGAATAAGAAGCATCATCATACCTCCACCTGCGCCAATGAAACCACAGATAAAACCAATAATAATACCACAGATGACTGACTGAATCGCTCTTTTTTGAGGAGAGACTGCTTCCATAGATTCTTTTGTTGTCATAACTGGTCTAAGGATAAACTTCACTCCAAGAAGCATTGTCATAAAGACTGAGAAGTTACCCATAGTGGCTGCTGGTACTAAACTAGAAACATAGCTTCCTACTACTGTAAAACATAATACAGAAGCCATCATGATCAAACCATTTCTAATATCTAAATTCTTGTTTTTACCATATTCATAAGCAGAGACTGCACTTGCAAGTACATCTGAAGATAATGCAATCCCTACAGCCATATAAGGTTTCATTCCTAAAAAAGTAATTAACATAGGACTGATCACAGCTGCAGCACTCATACCTGCAAAACCAGTACCGAGACCTGCACCCATACCTGCAAAGAATGTAACAAGTATCGTCATTAATAGTGTCATCTTATTGATCCTCCAATATTCTATTAAGATTATCTTCCATGATTTCCATACCTTTAAACAATACGTCTTTCATAGAATCATCCATGTTATTAAATAATGTGTCTTTAAAAGTTTTCTGAACTAAGCGTCCTTTTTCTACAATAGAATCTGCTTTAGAAGTACATACAAGTTCTGTCTTACGACGATCTCCTGCCACTTCTCTTCTTTCTAGATACCCTTCTTTTACAAGTTTATCTACATTGATAGAAACAAGATTCGCTTTAAGTTTTCTTACTTCTACAATATCCCTGGCTGTCTTATATTGAGGATTGTTAGATAAAAACATCAATATATCAAAAGCTGTTTGTGGTAATTTCATTTCCAGACATAATGGTTTACACATCACACTATATGCATGAGCCATTTTATTTGGAAATTCTATATTAAAATACATAGTCCAACCTTCTTTCATATTTAGATAGTTCATTTATGAACTATTATAATCTTATCGTATTAGAAGTCAATAAAAAATATAGGAGACACGGCAAATGTCTCCTACGTTTCACCCTTTATACAAAGAATAGAATACTCCTTTTCTTTCTAAAAGATCATTAAAGGTTCCTGACTCCGCAAGAGTCCCATGATCTAGTACGAGTATTTCATCGAATCTCTCTAGTAGATTTTCTTCTAATCTATGAGTAATCATGATACATGTATTATTTCTGTTCAATAGATTCTTTTCTACTTCTTTTGCGGTTACATGATCTAAGTTAGATGTGGGTTCATCATATATGAGTAAATCTGTATTCTTCAACAATGTTCTTGCGATACTGATTCTCTGTTTTTCTCCTCCAGAAATATTATTTCCATTTTCATTGATGACAGTATCTAATCCATCAGGTAATGACGAAACAAAATGATCTAATCCTGCTTCATGTACGATTTGATTAACTTGTTCCATTGGATAATCATTATAATAAGTAATATTGTTTCTAAGTGTATCATTTAAGATAGGAGCATTTTGATGAACCATGGATAAATGAGAGTAAACACTACTCATATCAATTTCATTGAGATTTACATCATTGATAAAGATATTTCCTTTGTAGTTATCATAGTAATTTAAAAGAAGCTTAACGATAGTGGACTTCCCACATCCACTATTACCGACAATCGCATACTTCTTATTTTTAAGAAATTGATAGCTAAAATCATGAATGATCTCTTTGTTTTCAGTATAACCAAATGATATATGCTCCATAGTGATTTTATTAAGACCATTTAATTCAATTCCATTTTGAACCATTTTAGTATCCATATATTCTTTTAATTTAACTTCAATAGGTTTTGTGCTCTTTAATAATGGAAGTTCACTAGATAATCGTCCCAGAGGATTCGCAATATTGTTTACAAGCTGTGTAATTGCCATCATTTCACCAATAGTAATTTGATTCTTGATGACAAAATAGAGTGATATGAGTGTTGTCATAACACTTACACCAAGTGATGATAAGGTAGAAAAACCAGCTATGATTCCTTCACAATATCTAAAGTTTTCCATACTTTCTTCATATATATTATCTGCATGATCAAAGTCATCTATTACTTTATGAGTCACCTGGAAACATTTGATGATTTCAAAAGAATTAAAGAAATCCTTAATCTTCACATTCAAATCACTGAATTTATTGATAGAATCTATTTGCTTATGAGATAGTATCTTACCTAATAATACAGGTACAAATATTGCAATCACATTAATTAATATGATTATGACAGCAAGTTCAAATTGGAATGAGATGACTGCCACTAAACAAATGAAGAATTGAGATAAGTCAGAGATGATTGTGAGAAGGTTATCAAAATAATTCTTTTCAAGTATCTTTAAATCATTATTAAAAATGCTGGTATAGACTGAAGTGTTTTCCCTATTAAAGTCCTTAATACTCTTTGAGAATATACCTTTAAATAAATCATGTTTCAAAGACAACATGACTTTCTTGAGGAATTTTGCTTTAAAGAAACCTCTTAGTATATGAAGGGTAAAGTTAATGATGATAAAGAAAATAGTAAGAATCATCACATGGTAAAACTGTGTGATATTTTTTGCGGTAGAGGTATCAATCATTCTTTTGAGAATATTAGCTAAAAAGACAGACATGAGACCTGCTGTTGAAAACAAAATAATACAAATAGAAAAATAAAAGAGATTTGATTTGATATATTTCTTCATATGCGATTGTACCTCCCCTATCTATCGATATATCTTTATTAATTATAAAACTATTAGTAAACACAATCTATGTTTTTGAATAAATCGAAAAAAAAGAAACCTGTGGATAGGTTTCTTATGATACTTCTTTATGATGATTGATTGCTTCTATGACTTCTTGTCTTTTTACTTCATAAGCATGACCTGTATGCTCATCTAAAATATCCATTGCTTTCTGATAGTGACCTTTTCTTACATAATAATCAACATAATTAACTTGTACTGCTTCACTATCTGCATACTGGCTTACATAATCAAGAATGACTGATTCTTCTTTACCTGAATCTATAAGTAAATCTAGACCATACTTTGTCCAGCGTTCATAAATGAACTTCTGGAGTTCTCTGTCATCATAAAGAGATGAATAGAGAATCTTCTGATGAACGAGATTGAACTTCAAGTCATAGAACTGCTTACTATCAAAATCATTTAAGAGTACTGAATCAATCATACTTTCATAACATGGCATACAGCAGTCACTATAAAGTTCCTTCACTGCATTAAATGCGTCTTCTTGAGATGGATAGATGTTTATAAGTTGTCTTAGATATTCATGAATGTCTTTAAGGAATTCATAGACTTCTTTCTTTGGATCTAAGCAAGTCACTTTACTTAATGTACAGGCAATAAGCGCATGTGCTGTCTGGTAATCACGGATTGATATAAGCTTACTTAAAGAGATACGAAGATACTTTTTCAACTTTTTTAAGAGTGTTGGTATATGATCTTCATTATCATCTATGAGTTCTACAAGATAATCTAAGTATTTATCTTGAATTGTAGTTGTTTCAATAAGATCAATAAAGCGTTGCTGTAAGGATTCATTGAATCTCATTTCATCAAACAGAAGCTGTTCTAATTGATCTCTTGGAAGTGTATGAATACGTTCTTTGAGTTCTTTCACAAACTCGATATCTAGTTTTGCTTTGATATCATCATAATCTTCATGTTCACTGCATGCAAGAAGTACAGCTGCCATATGCTTACAATGATGACCTTTATTGGCATATGGACAGTCACAATACATACCAGTTACCTGTTTATCCTTTAAATCTATCGTGACATGATAATCTTCTGATCCTTCTACTACAGCCGCAATACCATATGGCTCCTGATAAAGCTTCTTAACCTTCTTTTTATAAAAATAATCATAACCACGTTTTAAAATGACATCTGTAAACTGGTCTGCCCAATCCATGATATTAAGATTTAAACAAGGTGAAATCTCTTTTTTCATCTTAAGTAAATCTTCATCTTCTTGATGATACTTTAATCCAAGTTCAACAACTTCAAGTGCTTTATTAGAATTTCTATTTTCTAAACATATCTTCGCATATCCAGTAAACACAGGTGGATAATTATGATATGTATCAAGGAAATGAAGAATATCCTGATGGGACTGATGCGCTTCCTGCAGCATCTTCAATCCTATGCTTGTCCAGCGAGAATATTGCATACGTCCATCCCAGATATCTTTCAAAGCTTCACTACCTAGAATCATATGATTCACAATACGATACTTGTCTTCATATAATTCTTCATCACTAAAACATTCTAGAAAGACTTCAGTGAGATACTCTTCATCTTCTTTCTCATACTTATGAAAATGGTATTCTCTTTCAAATACATCTAATAAAGTCTTTTTATTATGACTGCAAGAAACGATTGTTTTTAAATCATTCTTGAGTTCTTCTAAGATATCATCTTTTTCTTCAGGTATAGATGAAATGAGATAGAATGTTTCAAATACCAAATTAAGTGATGCAAGAGAATCATCTATTATTGTAGGAAGAATTGAACGTTTATAGGAAATGAGTTTATTGATCATCTCTTTATAGCTTCGACTCTCTGTAATAATATCTCTGATTACAGATTTATACTTTTCATCAGTATTGGATTCTTGAAAATCATGGAATTGATATGTCTGTTTAGGATCATAGGCATATAGAAGTGCCGCAATATGTTCACAATATTCATCTTCATTCCCACAGCTGCAATCCATATCTTCTATCATTCCATCACGTAAATAAACAATAGAGTAATAGTCATCACCATCAAATACACTTCCTAGAATTGCATATTCATTATGTTGAATACCTTCTACTGCACCTCTTTGGTAGAGTTCATATCCTCTTTTTAATGTTCTTGGAGTAAATAATTGATTCCATCTTATTTTATCCATAAATGTACCTCTCTTATAATCAATTATAGCACACTTAATTCATCTTTCTTCTTTAATATACAATACGCAATTAAACAGATGATCACTGATAATACGGATCCTAAAGGAGCTGCAAGTCCCATTGGGAATAAGTTATGAGGATACATAATAGAGGCAATATAAGACCCTGGTACTCTGACTAATGAAATAGAGATAATATTATGAATAAAGCCAATATAACTCTTACCATCTGCGGCAAAGTAGCCACTAAAACTAAAATGAATACCTGCAAATATTGTATCAATAATATAAGAACTGATATATTGTACACCTAGTAGAATGACTGTAGTGTCTTTAGTAAATAAGCCAAGTAATGTAGGAGCACAGAACTCTACAATCAATGCAACAATGATTCCATAAAGAGTAGTAATCATAACCGCATATTTTAATACAGCACGAGCACGCCCGTAGTCTTTGGCACCGATATTCTGTGCAGATAAAGCTGATACAGTTGCCAGCATTGTAGAAGGAATAATAAAGATGGCAGTGATCATCTTTTCTACAATACCTACTGCAGCCGCATCATTTAAACCACGGCTATTCGCAATAATAGTAATGATAATAAAGGCAACCTGAATGCATCCATCCTGAATTGCGACAGGAAAGCCTACTTTTAGAATCTGTTTAAATACCTGAGGTTGAAGATGAAGGTCTTCTTTTTTGATATGAATATCAGAAGTACGATATTTCATTGAGATGAGTGCAATAAGAACACTGACACTTTGTGATACAGTCGTTCCTAGTGCTGCCCCTATTGGTCCCATATGAAATAAACCGATAAAGACATAGTCCAAGACAATATTTAATAAACAGGCAATCGCAATAATATACATGGGACTTTTAGAATCTCCTAAGCCTCGATATATAGAACTGATGATGTTGTAAGCTGTAATGAAAGGTATCCCTATAAAACAGATGATAAGATACTGTATTGTGCCAGAAATAGCTTCTTGTGGGACATTAAGTAATACAACAAGTGGTTTTACAAAGATGAGTAATAGAAGAGTAGAAATAATAGATATACAGGCAAAGAGTGTAATTGTATTGCCTATTGTTTTTTCCACTAATGTATGTTTCTTAGCCCCTACTGCATGACTGATAGAAACAGTAACACCCATAGCAAGTCCTACTAGAATTGCAGTCAACATATGCATGACCTGACTACCATTAGACACAGCTGTAATACCATCTACTGCATTAAACTGCCCCACAATAAATAAATCAGCCATACCATAGAGTGTCTGTAAGAAATAAGATAATAAATAAGGTATCGCAAAAAATGCGATATGCTTGAGTAAATTTCCTGATGTAACGTTATTTTCCATATAAGTCTCCCTTTTTGTTTCTTAATATTATCATAAATAACTTAACAATATAAGGAACAAAAAAAGATATGAGCACAATACTCACATCTCTAAAGAAGCATTTATAATAACGTTGTCATTACTTGATTTCTATAAGTTCATAATCTCTAGAACCATATCCTAATGCTTCTGCTGCTTCAATAGTATGAACACCATTTCTTGATTCAATACGTTCAATAAGATGTTCTTTACCTGGATCATCTGAAGCATAGACAAGATCTAAACAAGCCTGATCAATAGCAATAGGATCGGTAGAAATCAAAATACCAATATCTTTCATACATGGATCTTCTGCCACTGCACAGCAGTCACAATCAACTGACATATTCTTCATCACATTAATATATACAATATTGTCTTTAAAATAGTCATGAACAGATGATGCAGCATCAGCCATAGATTCTAAGAATAAATCATGATCCGCTGTCCATATATCTTCTGGAACACCTGCACCATGTATATACGCTTTGCCATAAGAAGATGCACAACCAATAGAAAGCTGCTTTAAAGCACCTCCATATCCTCCCATTGGATGTCCTTTGAAATGAGATAAGACAAGCATACCATTATAGTTCGCAATATCTTTGCCGACATAGTTTTTTTGAATCACTTTACCACCTGGAATACCTAATACAAGATCTGGTCCTTCTGCATCTAATAAATCAACATCAAAGTATCTAGACCATCCATGTTTTTCGATTGTCTTTAGATGTTTTTCTGTTGTATTTCTTGATCCTTCATAAGCTGTATTACATTCTACAACTGTACCATCAAGATGTCTGATCATAGGAGCCCAGAACTCAGGTGTTAAGAAATTCTGATTTCCTTCTTCTCCTGAATGTAATTTAATCGCAATATGACCCGTTAATTCTTTTCCTAACTTTTCATACATAGTAAGAACCATTTCCGGAGAAATTGTACGTGTAAATAATACTTTTGACTTCATTTATATCACCTCTAAAAAAAACATAACATTAAACCAAGGTTTAAGGTCAAGAAATATTGAATAACGTAATATTATTTCTTATACTATTAATGAGGTGATTGGATGACTTATACAATTAAACAAGTATCTGAAATGATGTCTTTACCTGTTTCTACTATTCGTTATTATGATAAGATGGGGCTCATTCCTTTCTTAGAAAAGAATGAATCAGGTTATCGTATCTTTAAGGAAAAAGATATTTCTATGCTGCGTATTATAGAATGTTTCAAGAATACAGGTATGAGTATTTCTGAAATGCAACAATATGTAGAAATGGTTAAACGTGGTGATGAATCATTAGAAGAACGTTATCAGCTCTTTGTGAGAAGAAAAGAGATTGTATTAGAAGAAATGCGTCAATTAGAAAAACAATTAGAAACAATTGATCATAAACTCTGGTATTATGAAACTGCCATTGAAGCAGGCACAGAAGATATCCATAAAAAATAATCCTCTCGCATTAGGAGAGGATTTTTTTTACATAGAGAAGTTATTCTCCTTCTATTTCTTTAATTAAACATTCATTGCCTTGTAGTAAGACAGTATTTCCACTATGACAATAAGGACATTCTCTGCTATAATCGATTGTAGAATAAGTATTCTGACAATTATGACAGATTGTGATAGCTTCAATCCATTCATAATCAAGTATTGAATACTTAAGCAATGGTACTTTCTTCTTATAGTATTCCCAGCAGTCTACTAAATAATCGGGTTCAATACCACTGACTTTTCCTATCTGTAATGTGACTCTGCGAATATCTGTTAAGTTATTTTCCTGTGCAACATCTTCTAATGTCCTGACAATATGGACGACAATACCTAATTCATGCATCTTTATTTCTTCTTATTACGTAAGATCTTAATCTGTCTTTTTGCAGCATAAGGAAGGATGACCTTCATCTTATCTTCTGATCTTACCATATTGCTTCCTTCTGGAATATCTCTTGTAAGCTTGATTGCATCAAATTCACATTTAGTTGTACATAAACCACATCCAATACATTTATTAGGATCTATTACACTTGTACCACATCCAAGGCAGCGTTTGGCTTCTGTCTGCACCTGTTCAGGAGTAAATGTAGAACGTAGGTCTTTGAATGTTTCTGTCGCAAGACCCTGTTTAGTACCTGGAATCTGTCTTTTTGAATGATCAAAGTCTAAAGTGATTAAGATATCATCTTTATCAAGTTGAGTAAACTGGTGTAAGTCTCTACCTAGAGTCAAAGAATGACCCTTATGTACATAACGATGCATTGATTCAGCCGCTTCTTTACCTTGTGCAATCGCATCAATCGCAAAGCGAGGACCTGTATAGACATCTCCTCCTGTAAATATATCTTCTACAGAAGTCTGTAGAGTAGTCGCATCCGCTTGAATTGTACCATTTGGATTTGTATTGATGTCTAATCCTTCTACAGGAATAATATCCTGTCCTACAGATAATAAGACATAATCACATGGATAGCTTTCTGTCTGTGTTTCATCGTAAGCTGGATTAAAAGCACCTGTTTCATCTCTTAAAGATATACATTTCTTTAATGTGATTGTATGATCCTTGATTTCCTGAGGTCCCCATCCACAATGCATAATAATACCTTCATGGATGGCTTCTTCTACTTCATCAGGGCTTGCAGGCATGTCTTCTTTGGATTCTAAACAGAATAAGTCAACAGACGCTGCACCACTTCTTAAAGCACTTCTTGCCACATCCATAGCCACGTTACCACCACCAATGACAACAACATGACCAGAAAGCATATCTTTACTTTCTTCTTTGTTGACTTCTCTTAAGAAATCAACACCTGTCATGACATAATCTTCATTCATTCCAGGAATATTTAATCTCTTACCACCTTGTGCACCAATCGCAAGATAAATGGCTTCATAACCTTCTTCACGTAATCCATCAATAGTAATATCTTTACCGATTTCTACACCACATCTAAATTCAATGCTCATTGCCTTAAGTACTTCTATTTCTGCATCAATGACATCTTTTTCTAATCTAAATGATGGGATACCATAACGAAGCATACCACCTGGTTTTTCTTCTTTTTCAAAAATAGTCACAGGATAACCCTTGATTCTTAAATAATAAGCAGCACTCATACCAGCTGGACCTGCCCCTATAATAGCCATCTTATTAGAATAGAATCCACCCTCTTCATTTTCACATAATGGGATATAGCGTTCTTTCTCATTAAGTTCTCTTTCTGCAATAAACTTCTTGATTTCATCAATTGCGAGAGGTTCATCTAATAATCCACGTGTACATTCCTGTTCACATCTTCTATTACAGATAGAACCACATACTGCAGGGAATGGGTTAAAGTCTTTAATAAGCTTTAAAGCATCCATGTAACGTCCTACACTAGCCATCTTGATATAACCTTGTACAGGAAGATGAGCAGGACAAGCTGTTTTACAAGGTGCTGTTCCTGTTTCATGACAATTGACTTTTGCGGTATCTCTAAAGTCTGGATTCCAATGATCTGGACCCCATTTAATCATATCTGGTAATTCCACCTGTGGGTATTCAATAGGTCCCTGTTTTGTACAGAGCTTCTGACCAAGCTTGGCGGCCCCTACTGGACATATTTCTACACATTTACCACAAGCGACACACTTACTGACATCTACATGTGCACGATAGGCACTTGCAGACATATTTGGTGTATTAAAGAGCTGACTTGTTCTTAAGGCATTACATACACCTGCTGCACAGTTACAAATCGCAAAGATCTTATCTTCACCATCAATATTTGTAATCTGATGCACATAGCCTTTTCTTTCACATCTTTCTAATGTTTCGATCACATCTTCATAAGTACAATAATGACCACCTTTATTTGTCTCTACAACATAATCAGCCATATCACCCACTGCAATACAAACATCAGCTTCAATATCACCTGTACCTTCACCGCGTACTCTTTGTTGTCTACGACATGAACATGGAGATAAAGCATACTTATCATACTTATCTAGCCAATGAGAAATCTTTTCTACAGACACTGCTTCTTGATTGGCTTCAATAGATTTCTCTACTGGAATAACATGCATTCCAATACCAGCCCCTCCTGGAGGCACCATTGGAGTGACTTTTTCTAGTGGTAATCTTGTCATCTGTTCAAAGAATTCAGTCACAACTGGATGTTCATTAACTAAATCATTATTCATCACCATGAATTCTGCAGAACCAGGGACAAACTGAGGCATGACATATTGTTTATGATGATCTTCATTTTCCCAGTTATATTCAATCATCCCTATATCACATACTTCTTTTAATACACGTTCAACACGTTCTTCTTCCCAGCCTGTTCTTTTGAGGATTTCTTCAAAAGACATAGGTTTACGTACTTCAAAAAATAAACACAAATTACATTGTTCATCATTCAAGATTTCACTTAAACACTTATATTCAGGATCATCCTCCTTAAGTTTCTTGAACTTTACTGGTATTCGGTCTGTAATACGTCTTGCAAGTCTATCAATATTATCTCTATAGGCCATTGTTTTATTCCTTCCATTCTCTTATACGTGTTAAAAGGTAATCACACCAAGGCTTGATTCCTTCTCCACTTTTTGCACATATTTCAAACACCTTTGCGTTCTTATTACGATAATGAATATTCTCTTTACACTTCTCTATATCAAAATCAAAGTAAGGAAGAACATCCACCTTATTAATAAGTACTACATCACATACTTCAAACATAAGTGGATACTTTAAAGGCTTATCATCTCCTTCTGGCACACTTAATATCGCAATATTTAAAGTAGAACCTGTATCAAATTCTGCAGGACATACCAAATTTCCTACATTTTCTAATACAGCAAGATCTAGATTCTCCATTCCTAATTCATGTAATCCCTGTCTTGTCATATCAGCATCTAAATGACACATGCCTCCTGTGTGTAATTGTATTATACGTACACCATACTGGCTAATAGTGTGCGCATCCACATCACTATCAATATCTGCTTCCATGACACCAATATTCACTTCATCTTTCATTGTTTCAATAGTGCGTGATAAAGTTGTTGTCTTTCCTGAACCTGGACTAGACATGATATTAAGTAAGAAAACACCCTTCTCTTTGCATTCCTGTCTTAATAAATCAGCATCTTTATTATTATCTTCAAATATACTCTGTTTTACTTCTATTACCTTATACATATGTAAACCCCTTTCATTGATATTCTAATAGATTTTTAGAACAGAGTAAACAGAACAAAACAATCCTTTAACAAATCCCCTAATTTGTAAGAATTTAAAATTCTAAGAGTTTATGATTTTCTTTAAAATAGTGGTCTATTTGGTGTATAATAGCACAGGTATTACGAAGGAGAAGAAATATGATATTAGAACAAATAGATGAAAACTTATTAAAAATTGCGAATGAATCTGATGTTATATTAAAAGACATTTATGAAAAGATTGATGATGTTTGCTTCTATAACTCAAACAGAATTCTTTCTGCATTTATTGAAAATAATGTCAGCTATTCTGATTTTGCGGACATGAATGGATATGGCAGCTATGATTCAGGTAGAGATAAGCTAGAAGCTATTTTCGCAACTATTCTTGGATGCGAAGATGCATTAGTTAGACCACAGATCATGAGTGGTACAAATGCACTTTATTTAACTTTATCTGCTTTACTTAAGCATGGTGATACAATGATTTCATTATCTGGAGCACCTTATGATTCTTTACAGGAAATGATTGGTATTTCAGGAGAATCTAGTCAGTCATTAAAGGCGCATGGTGTGTCTTATGAACAGATTGATTTGATTGATAATGATTTTGATGATGATAAGATTGTAGAACGTTTAAAGAAGAATGATGTTAAACTTGTAGAAATCCAGAGATCTAAAGGTTATTCTTCACGTTTATCTTTAACACTTTCTAAACTTGAACGTATTATCACTAAGATTAGAGAAGTGAATAAAGATGTAATTATCATGGTAGATAACTGCTATGGTGAACTTGTAGAAAAGAAGGAACCAGGACATATCGGTGCTGATATCGTAGTTGGTTCTTTAATGAAGAACCTAGGTGGAGGTATTGCCCCTACTGGTGGTTATATTGCAGGTAGAAAAGATCTAATCTTTATGTGTGCTGAAAGATTAACTGCACCTGGTATTGGTAAGGATTTAGGGGCTAACTTCAATATGAATAATACATTCTTCAAAGGTATATTCATGGCGCCTAATGCAGTCAAGAATGCTTTAAAGAGTGCTGTATTTAGTGCTTATATGTTAGAGAAGTTAGGCTTTAATAATGTCTCTCCAAGATATAATGAAGAAAGAACTGATATTATTCAGACATTAGAACTTGGTACAGAAGAAAACCTAGTGAAGTTTACACAGGCTATTCAGAACAGTTCTCCAATTGATTCATTTGTAGCAACTCTCCCTGCACCAATGCCTGGTTATCCACATGATGAGGTCATGGCTGCTGGTACATTTACTTCTGGAAGTACAATTGAATTAAGTGCAGATGCACCTGTTGTTGCACCTTATACACTTTATATCCAGGGTGGTCTTACATTAGAATATAGTAAACTTTCTATTCTATTTGCCCTTACAAAAATCTTAAAGAAATAACATGAAAGGTCCTGATTGATTTCAGGACCTTTTTTAACAGCTGCCTTTCTGGCCACCATCTATTCTTATAATTGTATTGTTGATGAAGTTGGCTTCATCACTAATAAGAAACTTTACAAGATAAGCCACTTCTTCTGGTTTACCATAACGATTTACCATGATCTTTTCCTGTTCCTCTTTGAGGAATTCTTCATCATATCCATCTAATTCATTATCTGTTCCAATGAATCCTGGTGCTATCGCATTCACATTAATATAAGGACCATATTCAAAGGCAAGATTATGTGTTAATGAAATCAATGCAGCTTTAGAGGCATCATAATCAATACACATTGGATAATAGGTATTGATTCCATTAGTAGAGGAAATATTAATAATACGTCCATATTCTTGATCAAGCATATGTCTATAGACACGCTTACTGCAATTAAATGCCCCTACAACATTCACATCCAATGTCTTTCTAAACTCATCTGCTGTCTTAAGATGAAAGAGATTGGATAAATCAACAGCCGCATTATTAATAAGAATATCAACACCGCCCCATTTTTTCTCTACTAGAGAAATCATAGTATCTACTTCTTCTTCCTTTGATACATCCGCTTGAATAGTCATTACACGTACATCATAATTCTTTTTAATCTCTTCTTCTAATAAAGCGGCAGCTTCACTAGAAGTAAGGTAATTGATGACAACATCATAATGGTTTTTCGCAAGTTCTAATACGATGGCTTTCCCTATCCCCTGAGCACCACCGGTTACAAGTACAACTTTATTCATATGTGAAAAAAGAGCTTATATTAAGCTCTTCCTGCGTATTTTCCATCAGATGAGAAGACAACGATATTTTCGCCTTCTTCAATAAACTGAGGTACTCTTAATGTTAGACCAGTATTAGTGACAGCATCCTTAGTCTGGTTAGATGGTGCACCTTTGATAGCTGGGTCTGTCTTTTCAACAGTTAATTCAACCTTTTCTGGGATAGATACTGATAATAAATCACCATCAAAGAACATAAGAGATGCTTCTCTACCTTCTACGATGAAATATTTATTGAATCCGATCTGTTCTTCTGATAATTCATAAGTATCATATGTTTCCATATCCATGAAATAATAAGTAGAATCAGCTTCATATGAATACTGTGCTGTTTTCTTTTCAATGTTAGCAGCTTCGAATTTTGTTGAAGCGTTGAAGTTTCTGTCCTGTGTAGAACCAGTCTTTAAGTTCTTCATCTTAGTCTTTAAGATAGCAGCACCTTTACCAGGTTTTACATGTTGGAAGTCTAAAACAACCCAAGGATCGCCATCAACGATTAATGTAAGTCCAGTTCTAAAATCTCCTGCAGCAATTGCCATAATAATCACTCCTGTTTCTATATGTTTTTTACGTTCCTATTGTAGCAGTTTTATAAGCTACTCTCAAGTTATAGAGAAATTTAATTAGAATAAAGATAGTTTTTCGTTTGTTTTCTGGTGTTCTCTAATGTATTTACTCCATTTAATATAACCATAAGTTGTATTAGTGAAGTAACCAAGCTTAAGAATTAATAATACATACTGTCCAGATAAGATATTAATAATAGCTTCTAAAGCAGCACAGATATACCATGCAATCCACTGTTCTCTTAATCTGAAGAAGATAAATAAACCATTCGCAATACCTACTGCAGAAGCACAGGCATCAATATAAATGATCCATGTTTCTAAAGTCTTATTTGTATAGAAATCAGTTGCGATATCTAAACCACTGATGAAATAACCAACAACGATAGTCCAAACAATGATACCTACAATAACAAGTACTTCCTGGTAACCCTTTAGTTTTCTTACCATTGTGAGTTCATCTTCTTCTTCATCTTTATGCTTAGACCAGTTGATATAACTGATGATATCAATTGGAAGCCAGAAGAATAATGTAGTCACCATAGTCGCAAAACGATACATTAATACAACACACATTGCGATTTCCGCAATTTCTACGGCAACAGAGACTAAGAAGTTGTAACGAGATTGCTTAGAAATGAGTAATTCACATAAGATATTTAAGAATGTATCTAATAGATACAATAACATGATCACAATACCATTCACACCATTTGCACTTTCTTCTGGGAAAGCAACAGCGAAAATAGTAGCAAGTAACATGATGCTCAAGAACCAGCTCTTTTCATATGTTGTAAACTGCTTAGAGAATAACAACATTAAAGCGAGTGATAAGCTTAAAATAAATAAAGAAGATGCAAGGTTAAAGATGTACATAGTCTTATTTGCCATTAGCTGCTTATAAGAATGCTTAACTTCTTTCTGACTCACATCTTTGTGATCAAAGTATAAGTCAGTTCCATTACTTGTCTTGAATTCATAAGCAGTAATAGTCTTATTCTTTAACTGTGTATAATCTTCATAAGAATAAGAAACAACAAGCTGTTTGTCACCTTTACTATATGTAACATCACATACTGTGTTGTCTGAATCATAGTCTTCATCCTGTGTATTTCTTTTCATCACAATGCTTTGTACATAATCCACTTTACCAGGATTAGAATGTACTTCTTTAAGACCTACACAAAGAGAAATAATTGAACCTAATACTAATGCAATGAGAACAATAATTTCAGCTGTTCTTAATTTCTTTCTAGGTTCGATGTTGTTTTTAAAAAATTGAATCATACTACAAACTCCCCTTAAATTTTAAAATCAGTATTTAAAAAAATACTTCACAATTATAATAAATAATCACTTAAAATGGTAGGTCTTTTTGTAAAGTTTAGTGTATTTCTTTCAACATTTCTTCTGGTGTAATATCAAATAGATTTGCAAGCGCTATAAGATTAGTCGTACTTGGATCAGATGAACCATTCTCCCATTTAGAGACTGCCTGTCTAGATACACCTAGTGTTTCTGCCACAAATTCCTGAGTCATCTGACATTCCATGCGATGTTTTTTTATGACTTCACCAAGTGTCTTTGCATATTCCTGTTTCTCTTTGCGTACTGGTTCAGATTTAATATATTTTCTTAGTGCGATAATTAATAAGTACACTACATAGATGATGCCACCCCAGATAATAAGTGCAGGTATAAGCACTAATAATAACATCAATGAATTTGTCATTTTGATTTCCCTCCTCACTTCAAATATAGCTTAATATGGCTAGTTGCGCTATCAACTATCAAGCAACTAAAATAATTATTAGTCAGCCTATGTTCTTATCAAAGTATTTTCTTTATTCTACTTCAAAATTACAGTGTCTGTGTGATTCTTCTAATAAATTAATCTACTTTCAAGGTAAAATAAAAACGATTCGTTTTTGCAACCGTATAAGTCAATATCATATTTCAATAAATCAAAATCAATACCACCAAACTGGATATTCATTTTGAAATTCGCCTTTTTCAAATTCTTCGCTTTCTGAAATTTTCATCAATTTAATTAGCGCATGATTAAAATAAAAGCGAGTATGCAAATCTTCTTTTGTCATAATGCATTTTGATTTAACAAAGTCATGTTTATTAACATCTATAACAACGTGCCCAAAAGATTCACCACCTTCAGGATAATAATCACATTCGATAATGTTATTTGTTCTTTTTACATTTTTCAAAAGTACCATAATATTCATCACTTCCTATTGATAATTATAAAGCTTTTGTACTTCAGAATGAAGTCCCCCTTTATCAACATTTCAAATTAAACAGCGTCTAACTATCATTTATTTCTACAAATACTCTTAACATAAAAAAAGAAGGCATCGCCTTCTTAACGCATACAAATATAAACAAGATATGCTGCATAAATGGCAAGCATCACAATACCCTGCCACTTAACAAGTTCTTTCTTCTTCCATGCAAATACCCATACTAGAGTACTTACTGCAATTAAGATAAATGTATCAATCAAGTTTTCTGCAATAATCGCAACTGGACTAATTACCCCGGCAATACCTAATACAAGTAAGATATTAAAAATATTAGAACCAATAACGTTACCTAAAGCCATATCAATTTCATTCTTTCTTGCAGCGACAATAGAAGTGACAAGTTCTGGAAGACTTGTTCCTAAAGCGACAATAGTGAGTCCAATAAGGTTCTGACTTAATCCAAGCATAGTCGCAATAGCTGTAGCACCTTCTACAACAAAGTCACCACCAAATTTAATAGCAGCTGCACCACCTACAATATATATAATACACTGCCATACTGGTAATAGCTTGATTTCTTCATCATTGTCTTCACTTAATGCTTTGTTTCTTGCCTGTAATGCGGAATAGATCATCCATCCTAGATATGCTGCAAATAACACTAAGAAAATAGCACTATCTACTCTACCTAACATACTATCTAAACCAAATACAAGTAATAAAGCTGCACAAATAATAGAGAATGGGAATTCCTTCTTTAATGTATCTGTAGAGACTGCAAGAGGTACAAATAGTGTACATACACCACATACAACCATTAAGTTAAATAAGTTAGATCCTACAACGTTACTTACTGCAAGCGCATTATTGTTGCTTAGTGATGCAGTGACACTAACTGCACATTCAGGTAAGCTTGTACCCATTGCGACAATTGTGAGACCAATGATCATTGAAGGGACTTTTAATCTTTTTGCGACAGATGAACTTCCATCTACAAAGAAATCTGCACCTTTAATCAATAATACAAAACCGATAATTAATATACCAATTTCCATGAAAGTATTTAACATTTCTTTTTCTCTTCCTTTATATATAAACTGATTAATAATCTACCATTTTATCATAGTGTTAGTCAATAGTACCTAGCGATTGAAATATACCTATTATTTCATTATAATTTTACATAAGAGGTGACGATAATGACTGATTACTGGTTTGATAAATTAAGAGAGATTACACCAGAAGAAAAGCTTATACTAGAAGGCAAGGATACTGTTCAATGGAATCTTTATACAGAAAATAATAACTACGTTATTGAAAGCAGTAAGTTCATGCCTTCACAGGATGAAGATATTCTTGTACGTAGACATACACGTTTTATTGATTTTCCTTTGCATCGTCATGATTATGTAGAAATATTCCATGTTTTATCTGGTTCAGTGACTCAGATTGTGAATGGTGATGAAATCACGATTCATACAGGAGAACTATTACTTCTTAATCAAAAAGCCGAGCATTCTATTAAAGCATGTGGTGAAAATGATTTAGCCATGAACTTCCTCATTCGTCCTGTTTATTTTCAAAGTATTCTAGAATCAATAGGTACAAACAATATGCTTGCAGAATTCATGTTGAATACTCTTAAAGAAGAGAATTCTGTCAATCAGTACTTATATTTCAAATTATCTGATAATAGATGTATCCAGAACTTATTACAGAATGCCTATGACTTGCTTTTCAATAAACCACAGAACTGGCATACATTATCTGAACATACCTTTGCATTACTCTTTTCTCATATCTTAAGTAATGCAGAAAACTTATTAATTTATCAGGAAAATGAACAATTAAACGTTTTGATGCTTGCGGTACGTCGTTATATCATGGATTACTATAATACAGGTACATTAAATGAATTGGCTGATCATACAGGTTATACACCTGCATCCTTAAGCAGACTGATTAAAAAGATGTCTGGTTATACCTTTAAACAACTACAGACTGCACAAAGAATGGAGATTATTACAAACCAATTACGTAATAGTTCTCTTCCTATTAATGAAATTGCGATAGCAGCAGGATATGAGAATCTCAGTTTCTTCTATAAGCAGTTCCAGAAATTCTATCATATGACACCGAATGATTATCGTAAAAACATTGATAAATATGAAAAGAGGCTGTAACGGGTAAATAACTCATTATAGTTTCATAAAAAGCAAAAGAC
>OQVT01000433.1_pt1 | contig 23121 bp, 21 predicted proteins | sample 1691561 | NCBI WGS metagenome assembly OQVT01 (sample SAMN03418260, study PRJEB22391) | human gut metagenome | biome: human-gut; feature: organic feature; material: feces | host: Homo sapiens | place: Tanzania | collected 2013-01 | reverse complement strand
CAGGAATACCACGATGGTTTGTTGCTTTTTGAAGTAAGCAAGCGCGAAGTGTGGGATGTTGCTGCAGCCGATACAAAAGGCTTGGAACAGTGGTATAAGAGCCATAAGGACACTTACAAGTGGGAGAAACCACGCTTTAAGGGTTTTGTTTTCCATTGCAAAAATGCCAAGAGTGCCAAAGCTGTTAACAAAATGCTCAAGAAGTTTGGTGAGGGCGATTGGCGCAAGGTACTTAAGCAGCAGTTTAATAAGGATTCTGTAACTGTTTCGGTAAGCGGTCCTTACCTCTGTTCACAAGGTGAGAATGCTACGATAGACGCTTACGCATTTAAAACAGGCACTAAGGTTAATATGCCTAAGGGCTATGTAATGACGGGTGTAAGCGGTAAAGTAATGAAACAGCCCAAATCGTATCTCGATGTAAAGGCACAAGTTACTACCGACTATCAGCAAGAATGCGAAAAGAAATGGGTTGAAAAGTTGCGTAAACAGTTTACTTATAGTGTAAACGAGGACGTACTTAAAACCGTGAAGTAAGTAGTTTTTTCATTATGACAAAGAAAATATGGTTAGCCTTGTTGGTGGCTGCAGCACCATTGATGAGTGTAGCGCAAACCAATGTGGTGGATCAAGTGATTTGGGTAGTAGGTGATGAGCCTATTCTGCTCTCAGATGTAGAGGAAACTCGCATTAGTTCTGAGGCATATGGTCAATCTTATGACAATCCCTATTGCACCATCCCCGAGCAGTTGGCTATCAGCAAATTGTTTGTGCATCAAGCAGAATTGGATAGTGTAACGATTAGTGAGTCGGATGTTATTCGTGCCGTAGATAATCGTATCAGCGACCTTACGCAAGCATATGGTTCGCGCGAAGCTCTTGAGCAAATGGCAGGTAGAACGATATCACAGATGCGCGAAAACTTGAAGAAGCAATATCGCGAACAGATGATGGCTGACGATGTACGTCAAAAACTTACTAAGGATGTTAAGGCTACACCTGCTGAGGTGCGTGAGTATTTCAAAAATGTACCCACAGACAGTTTGCCTTTCATCCCCACGCAGGTTGAGGTACAAATTATAACAGCTACTCCTAAGGTGTCGCGTTCAGAGGTCGAGCGCATTGAGGCTCAGCTCCGTGAATATGCCAAGCGTGTTAATTCTGGCGAAGCCGATTTTTCAACCCTTGCTAAGTTCTATTCAGAGGATGGCTCTGCACGTAATGGTGGTGAATTAGGCTATATGGGTCGTAATCAACTTGTGCCAGAGTTTGCCAATGTCGCATTTGCCCTTAACGACCCTAAGAAGGTGTCAAAGATTGTACGTAGCGAATATGGTTACCATATCATCCAACTTATTGATAAGCGAGGTGATAAGGTAAACGTGCGTCACATTCTGCTCAAGCCACGTGTTGACGAAACCGAGATGGAGCATGGCATTGCACGTCTCGACTCTATTGCGAATGACATTCGCAACAAGAAGTTTACGTTCGATGCGGCAGCTCTTGCTCTTTCAGACGACAAGGACACACGCAACAATCATGGTTTGATGGCAAACTCTGACCCACAAACCGGAAACATTAGCTCACGTTTCGAAATGAAGGACCTTCCGCAAGATGTTGCAAAGGCGCGTGAAAAAGAAGTGCGTCATGATGTTATGTTGCAAAGGTAGTAGATACTTTGAAGGTGGGCGAGGTGTCACGAGCCTTCCGCATGACCAACAAGTCAGGTCAGGAAGTATGTGCTGTAGTTATGCTCAAAAATCGCATTGAGGGACATCCCGCCAATATGACAGAGGATTTCCAAACATTGCGCGATGTGGTTATTGAAAAACGTAGTGAAGCAAAAATTGAACAGTGGATTCAAGATAAAATCAACACCACTTACATTCGCATCAACCCCGATTGGCGTAATTGCCAATTTAAGTACAAGGGGTGGGTGAAGTAAGTAGGTGTTCAAAATTATTTTATATTGCCTTGCCTACTTACCTACTTAATAGAAAGATTTGTTCTTCCCTCGCGCGCGCGTTCCTATATGTATATGCCTTTAAATCAAATATATTTCGATTTTAATTCTTAAATTAGCCAATTATAAGCCAAAATGGGAAATAAAATCAATATTTATTGGATTTTATTATAGACTCTCTTGAAAAACAAGTATCTTTGTGTTTATAAAAACATGCGGTTATGTTACATGAATTAAAGATTAAGAACTTCAAGTCGTTCAGAGACGAGGCAATGTTTAGTTTTGAGGCTTCGACAGACGATAGATATAATAGTACGGTGACTATGCCAGACAAGGTGAAGTTGTTACGCTTTGCTGTTGTTCTTGGTGCCAATGCCAGCGGTAAAAGTAATCTACTGGAGGCAATCGAATTTCTTCGAGTATTTTGGAATAAGACACCAATGAAGAATGACGAGGGAACCGATGTGCAGCCTTTTTTGATGCAGCCTAATGCCTTGAACTATGATACAGAGATGGAAGTCAGTATTTATGTGGAGGGTGTTCGCTATCTGTATCAGCTTATTATCAATCCAGAGAAGGTGGTGGGTGAGACCCTCTTTGTTTATAACACCAATCGTCCAACTCGAATATTTACGCGCCAGGATGTGAATGGTATTTCTAAACTCACTTTCAACTCAGCCGTAGTGAAACTCTCTCAGGCCGAAGTGGATGTGCTCTCCATAAATTGTCTGCGTAACATGTCGCTGTTAGCTGTGCTGAAAAAGGTGAACGTGGAGGTAGCTTACGTAAGTAAGTTACGCAACTGGATTGACCAGCGTATGATGCCGTTGCAGAAAGGAACGGCTGCAGTAATCTCACAAACAACCAAGTCAATGATTTCGGACGATGAAGACTTTAAAGAGTATTTGTTGATGTTTGCCAAGGAAGCTGATTTTAATATCTCGGATATCAAGGTGAAGAAAATGGCAGCCCTATTTGGGCATCATGTGGAGACAGAAAGAGGCGAGGAAGAGTATGTACTGCCAGAAACGTGCCAGAGTGTTGGCACTACACGCATGGTCGAATTGGAGTCTGTTATCTATAATCAGCTAAAGCGTCAAGGTTTGATGTGTATAGACGAGATGGAGGTTTCGATGCATCCGAACCTAATGGAATACATCCTTACAAAGTTCGTTAATAGTCGTGACAACGAGTCGCAGTTGCTCATCACCACCCACTATGACCCAATATTGAAGGATATTGACGACATCTTTGGCAAAGACTCTGTGTGGTTTACCGAGAAGGCGAAGGATGGTAACAGCAATCTCTATTCGCTTATTGAGTTTCGTGGCTTGAACAAACTCTCGTCCATCCATCGTGCTTATATGAATGGGCAGTTTGGAGCATTGCCTAATGTAATTATGTAAAGACTATGGCACGAAAGACTAAAGAAAGAGCAATGCAGAGCCCAGGCATTACCATCATAGGTGAAGGGCTTACGGAGCGTTATTATTTCACCCATCTCAAAAGGTTGAAGGGCTATCGTTATACGTGCAAGCCTCGTAACTTCACCGAGCAGTCGATAGAGGAAATTCAAAAGCAGGTGGAGCGTGTGTTGGCAGATAGAGGCGTGGCGGTTTGTGTGTTCGATGCTGATGTAGCAAGAGATAAGCCTACAGAGAAAGCCAAACTTGATGCCATGCGCAAAAAATATGCAAACTGCGAGGATGTGCTCATATGCGACAGTATGCCTTCGATTGAATTTTGGTTTCTGATTCATTTTATGAACACCAACAAATACTTTGCCTCTTCGCGCGATGTGGTGCAAGTGCTTCGTCGTTATATCTCTGATTTCGATAAGCACGAGTCTTTTCTCTCAAAAGAAAAATGGGTGATAGAATTGCTTGCTAATAACCGCCTCGAGACTGCGATGCAACGAACTGAGACTTTTAGCACTGATGGTGAGTCGTATAGCAATATCTATAAGGCATTCAAGAGGTTTGAACAGAAAGATTAAAACATTGTGTGCAGAGACTTTTTAATCACAAAAAAATAAATTAGAGGCTAATTCTGCATATAGTGTGTATAAATGACTAAAATATTGCATAGTATTATAATATATGAGGGGTATTTTGTATATTTGTCGGCATAATTAGACAAATACTAACATGATGATTCCCGAAATAACAGCTGCAGAAGCAGCATCAATGATACAGAATGGTGATATGCTTGCCGTTGGAGGATTTGGTCCTGCGGGTTCTCCCAAGGTTATTACACCAGCATTGGCAGCTAAAGCACGTAAGGAACACGAAGCTGGCCGCGAATTTAAGGTGAATGTGGTGACAGGTGCCTCTATTGGTGCCAGTTGCGATGGAGAGTTGGCTGCAGCCGATGCAGTAGATCGTCGTTTGCCTTTTAGTGTTAATCCTGAAATGCGAAAAGCCTACAATGCAGGTCGTGTGCGCTACACCGATCTTAATCTTTCGGACAATGCTTCGCATTTGCGTCAAGGACTCACAGGACATATTACTTGGGGAATTATTGAAGCTTGCGATGTGCAAGAGGTGCGTGGTAAACTTCGCATTTACCTCACGGCGGGCATTGGTATAGCACCAACCATTTGTCGTTTGGCTGAAAAGGGTGTGTTTGTAGAATTGAACACTTGGCATAGCTCGCGCATCATTGGTATGCACGACATTTACGAAATAGAAGATCCTTGGTTCCGTGCGCCCATTCGCATTACGCAACCCATCGAAATAATAGGTTTGCCCTATATAGAAGTGTCGCCCGAGCATGTAAAGGGCATTGTAATGACACACTTACCTGATGAGGCACGCGCCATGACACCAGGTAATGAAGTGACCAAAGCCATAGGACAACATACGGCAGAGTTTTTGGTGTGGAATATGCAGCAAAACTATATCTCGCGCAATAAACTGATTTTGCAAAGTGGTGTGGGTAGTGGTGCCAATGCTGTGATGGGTGCTTTGGGCGAGTCGAAGGAAGTGCCTAACTTCTCCATCTATACCGAAGTGTTGCAAGAAGAACCCATGCGCTTGATACAAGAGGGTAGGGTGATAGCTGCTTCAACAGGTGCACTCACATTAAGTCCTGAACATTTGCAAGAGCTTTATCGCAACATGAACGACTATCGAGGTCGCATTCTTTTGCGTCCGTCCGAAATATCAAACTGTCCTGAAATCATTGCTCGCTTAGGTGTATGTTCACTCAATACAGCTATCGAGGTAGACATCTATGGTCACGTTAATTCCACCAAAGTGTCAGGCACCAAGATGATGAATGGGGTAGGGGGGTCGTGCGACTTCACTTGTAATGCCATGCTTGCCACCTTTACCTGTGGTTCAACCGCAAAGGATGGACGCATCAGTAGCATTGTACCCTTCTGTTCGCACATTGACCACACCGAACACTATGTTGATGCCATTGTTACAGAATATGGTGTAGCTGATTTGCGTAATAAATCAGCACTCGAAAAAGCCGAAGCACTCATAGCCATTGCACATCCCGACTATCGTCCTATCTTGCGTGAGTATATGCGTTTGGCTGGAGCCTATGGTGGTCACACGCATCACCTGTTATCTGCAGCCTTTGCCATGCACGATACCTTCCGCCGTAAGGGAGATATGCGTCTTGTGGATTGGAGTGAATATATTAAGGAGTAAGTTTACCCCTATGCAATCTTTAAAAAGAGATTTTTAGAACCTTGCAAAAGGTTTGATTTTCAAAAAACAAGCAATTAAACCAGCCGAAAAAGGGTAGGGGAGGTCATCTCTCTTACCCTTTTCAATTTTTAAATTGGTCAAATCACATTTTTTTTAATTACATTGTCATTCCGAAAAAAGAAAAACAGTACCTTTGCACATACGATGCAAACCATACGTAGAATAGTGTGTGCAATGACATTGCTCGTAGCCATAACAGCTACGGGCTTTCAGTCGTGGGCACAGCAAGACCCCGCTTTTGTGCACTATTGGCAGATGGAACCCCAGTTTAATCCAGCAGCCGTAGGTCGCATTCCGCAGCTCAGCATCACTGCAGCTTTGCAAAGTCATGCTTCGGGTTACGAAAATGCAGGAAGTACCCTATATGCAGGAGCCGATATGGCATTTCAAATAGGCAGGACTCGCCATGGTGTGGGAGCATTGTTCCAAAACGATGAATTTGGTTTGTTTTCGCACAAACGTTTTTCGGTGCAATATGCCTATCACTTCAAACTATGGGGTGGCACTTTGAGCATTGGTGCTGAAGCCGATATGCTTAATGAGTCGTTGAATGGTTCAAAGGCAGAGTTAGGCGATGCCAACGACCCCGCCTTTCCTACAACTGATTTAAGTGGGTCGAAATTCGATGCTTCGGTAGGTATTTATTATGCACATCGTCGTTGGTATGCAGGCTTTGCCATGCAACACATCACAGCCCCAACCGTTAGAATGGGCGAAACAAACGAATATGATGTAAAATCGCTTTATAATTTAACAGCGGGATACAATATTCGATTAAAAAATCCGTTTTTTACAATAACGCCCACCACCTTGTTGCGTTACGACGGCTCAGCCTTCCGTGCTGACATTACAGCCCGTTTGCAATATGCCCACGAGAAGAAAAGACTCTATGCTGGCATCAACTATAGTCCGCAACACTCCGTTACAGGTTTCGTGGGGGGAATGTTTCATGGTGTAGACCTTAGTTATGCTTACGAGGCAAACACCTCAGGCATGGGCATTGGTGCAGGTCAACACGAAGTAACCTTAGGTTATCGCCTCGACCTCAACTTAGGTAAAAAGGGCAAAAACTTACACCGCAGCGTGAGATGGTTGTAAAGCGCAACACACAGCCACATACCGTCATACACGCTTCATTATTCGCACATTAACAACTTAGCAGCATATTTATAGCATATATCAGTTTGATGAAACACACATTATTATATATACTGACAACATTGGCCGCCTGTGGCTTATTAGCCTCGTGCATGGGTAGTAGTCGTGCCATGATGAGTGGCGGCGAAGTAACAGGTTCACGAGCGGCATCGTTCAACGAGCCTACTCCCTATGGTATGGTAGAGGTGAAAAGAGGTTACCTCAAGGTAGGACTCGAAAAGAATGATTCCCTTTGGGGTACTATAACTCCCCAAAAGGACATTTCGGTAGATGGTTTCTGGATGGACCAATACGAAGTTACCAATTCCATGTACCGCCAATTCGTGGAATGGGTGCGCGACTCAATTATTCGCGAGCGTTTGGCTGATCCACAATACGGAGGAGATGAGACCTATAAAATAGAGGTAGACCGAAATGGCGACCCTGTTACTCCCCATCTTAATTGGAGCAAACCTTTGCCTCGCAAACCAACCGAAGACCAAGAGCGTGCCATAAACAGCGTATACATTACACACCCCATTGATGGTACACGCATGCTCGATACGCGTCAGCTCAACTATCGTTACGAAATTTTCGACTACGAAAAGGCTGCCTTACGCAAATATCGTCTCAATCCCAACGAACGTTCGCTCAACACCGATCATCCCGTTGACCCCGACGAAGTTGTTATGATTTCGAAAGACACCGCCTATATCGACGATAACGGACAGATTGTGAGACAAACCATTGAGCGTCCCCTTTCGAGTCTCTACGATTTTCTCAACACCTACATTGTCCCCGTTTATCCTGACACCACGGTGTGGGTTAACGACTTTACGAATGCTAACAACGAGCAGTACATGAAGCTCTACTTCTCGTCAGCCAATTACAACGACTACCCTGTAGTAGGTGTAACTTGGGAGCAAGCCGAAGCCTTCTGTGCTTGGCGCACCAACTTTTTGCTAAAAGGCATGGGTCCACAGGCACGCTACATTCAGCGTTACCGCTTGCCCACCGAGATAGAGTGGGAATATGCAGCACGTGGCAAAGAGGGCAATCCCTATCCTTGGGATGGTTATGAGGCAAAGAGCAAGGAAGGTTGCTTCTATGCCAACTTTAAGCCCGACCGTGGTAACTACACTGACGATGGTAACCTCATTACTTCGCGCGTAGGTATCTATGGTGCCAACTCTAACGGACTCTTCGATATGGCGGGTAATGTGGCAGAATGGACCAGCACCGTCTATACCGAAGCAGGTGTTGAAGCCATGGCAGACCTCAATCCACAACTCTCGTACAATGCAGCCAAGGAAGACCCTTACGTGTTGAAACGCAAAAGTGTGCGTGGTGGTTCGTGGAAAGACCCCATGTCTTTCATACAGTCAGCTTGGCGCACTTGGGAATACCAAAACCAACCCCGCTCATACATCGGTTTCCGCTGTGTACGCTCTAAAGCCAACACCGTGAGTGCCACCAGTAGCAGCAAAAAAAGAAAATAAAGTAATTTTGGGGGGCGGAGAGGCATAAACCTTCATTTGAATGTTTGTTTGAACTTTTGTTTAAACAACCTCATAGAAATCCTCCAAACTCCATACACACCATAAGGTTGAACCACCCATTAAAAAGAAAATAAAGTGAGCAAAATAAATTTTGTAATCCGCTTGCAACACTGGATGGACAGTGTGCCCGGACAGACTTTTCTTAACTACGCCTATTCATGGGGTGCATCTATCGTAATTTTGGGTGCGCTCTTTAAACTTACGCACCTTCCGGGTGGTAACTTCATGCTTTTTATTGGTATGGGCACCGAGGTTGTGGTATTCTTCCTTTCGGCGTTCGACCGTCCCTTCGATAAAGACGAAATTGGTAAAGAACTTCCACACGACTACGAAACGGACGAAGAAATTGCCGCACGTTTGGGACTTGACCTTGACGATGAAGAAGAAGACGAAGAAACAAACGACGACAACGAATACGCTGATAATGACACAGCACAACCTGAGACTACAGAGCAAGTTGCTCCTGCTATTCAGCCTGCTGCACAACCCGCAGCCACAGTAGCTCAGCCTGCTGCAGCGAGCGTTCAAACTGTGTTTGTGGCACCTGCTGCTACTGCACAAACTGTGGACAATCAAGCTGAAACAACTGCCACCCAAGCCGAAACTCAGAGTGCCAATGCCGAAGCACAAAATGCTGCCCATGCTGCTGCCGCACAAGCAGCTATTGCCGCTGCTACACCTGCTGGCGCAGTTCCCTTTGATGCTGAAGCCAAACGCTTGGCTGAAATTATACGCATGGCAAACGACGAGTTGCTTCATCGCGCACAAGCAGTGCTTTCGCCCGAAATGGAAGAGGCTACGCAACAATACATCCAAAAGTTGCGCACATTGGCAGAAACCTTCGACAAGGTGGACGAACAAAGTGTGAAGCTTACACGCGATAGCGAAGAGATGGCAAATCTTAACCGCACACTCACCGCTATCAATAAAACATACGACCTCCACTTTAAGAGCATTAGCCAACAAGTGGGCACTATCGAAAGCATCAATGAGCAAACACGCAAACTCGCAAAGCAAATTGAAGACCTCAATGGCGTGTATAGCCGCATGATTCAAGCTCTTTCGATGAAAATGACAGGTACACAAGAATAATTTTAGCCTGATAAAACCCTAGGTTTTCCGCACGTGGAAACATGCTGATTTAAGAAAATGCCCACGCGGTTAACACACTTCTATTATATATATACACATTATGTCCGTAAAGAAAAAACCGGTTTCTCCACGCCAAAAGATGATCAACTTGATGTATATCGTGTTGATGGCTATGTTGGCGCTCAACGTGTCGAGTGACGTGCTTAAAGGTTTTGGCTTAATAGGCGAGAGCTTAAAGCGCACCACTCATAACGCTATGAAGGAGAACCAGGCGCTCTATGCCGACTTTGCCGAAGCTTATAAAAGCAATCCTACTAAGGTTAAACCTTGGTATGACAAGGCGATGCAAGTGAAGCAGATGAGCGACTCGCTATATAACTTGGCTGATGAATTACGTTGGGCCATTGCGCGTGAAGCGGATGGCAAAGATGCTGACCCCGATAATCTGCAAAACAAAGAAGACCTTGAAGGTTCTAACCGCATTATGTTGGCTCCTGCCAAGGGTAAAGGCAAGCAACTTTATAACGCTATTTGCTCTTACCGAAAACGCATACTCGCCTTGGTAACCGACCCACGCCAAAAGGTTATCATTGCCTCGAACCTATCGACAGATGTGCCTAAGAACGAGGATAACGTGGGCAAGAATTGGGAACAGTATATGTTTGAGGAAATGCCCTCGATTGCTGCTGTGACCATGCTTGCCAAGTTGCAAAGCGATGTGCGCAAGGCTGAGAACGAAGTAATTCATACCTTGCGTGCCAACATCGACATGAAGGATATTCGTGTCAATCAACTTAACGCCTATGTATCGGCAGAAGCCACTACGCTTTATCCTGGCGATGTGTTCCGTTCAAAAATATTTATGGCAGCTGTTGACACCACACAACGTCCTGAAATATACGTGAATGGTCGACGCATTGCTGCTGACGGCAGTTACAACTTCACAGTGGGTGGTCCTGGTCAATATTCATTCTCAGGCTACATTCTTATGCCTAATGCTGCAGGCGATATTATTCGTCGCGAGTTTACTCAAAAATATAATGTGATTGCTCCTCCCACAGGAGCTACAGTGGCAGCCGATTTGATGAACGTGCTTTACGCTGGTTTTAACAACCCCATTAGCGTGACAGCTGCAGGTGGTAATGCGGGCGTTCACCTTAGCATGACGGGGGGTACGCTCACACAAACAGGTCCTGGAAAATATACCGCACGACCTGCCAAAGTAGGCGAAAACGTTACCTTCACTGTGAGTGGTACTGTCAATGGCAAGGCACAGAAAATGGGTAGTTTCACCTTCCAAGTGCGCAAGTTGCCCGATCCTACAGCATTTATTAAAGTGGGTACCGACCGCTTCCGTGGTGGACGCATTGCCAAAGGCACCATTCTTGGGACTGCAGGCTTAGGGGCTGCCATCGACGATGGATTGCTCAATATACCCTTTAAAGTGCTTAGCTTTGAAACCGTATTTGCCGACCGTATGGGTAACTTCCGCCCAGAACCCTCAGCAGGTGCCAACTTCACTGAAAATCAGCGTAACTTGATGCGCGAATTACGTCGCGGTCAACGCTTCTACATTTCAAAGGTACGCGCCATAGGTCCTGACGGCATTGCCCGAAACCTAAACGGAAGCCTTGAAGTTATAGTTAATTAAGCTCCTACCAAAACACCCTACAATGAAAAAAATATTTGCCCTCGCTTTGCTGTTAAGCATTACCCTTGCTGACTGTGCCTACGCACAGCCACCTCGTAGACGTGCCGAACAACAACAAAAGCAAGAACAGCAGCTAAACGCGCCAAAGGGTAGTTCGTATAGAGATTTTCCCACCGCACAAACCATGCCTAACGATGCTGCATGGCGACGCGACTTATACCGCACTATCGATTTGAATAAAGAGGAAAATGCGGTGCTCTATTTCCCTACAACGCCACAAGATGGACGCGAAAACCTATTTACATATCTCTTTAAACTCTTGCTCCGCAAACAAATTAAGGCATACGATTATAAACTCGATGGCAATGAAAATTTCTCGGAAAAAAACGAGGTTTCTGCCAAAGAAATAATGGATCGTTACCACATTTTTTATGAGTCGAAGGGCGATAAAGTGCGTGTAAATGATGCGGATATTCCCTCGGACGAGGTTAAAGCTTATTTTGTAAAAGAAAGCACCTATTACGACCAACATACGGCAACCTTCCGTAGCCAAGTTACAGCCATTTGCCCCGTATTAAAACGCGGTGACAGTGACTTTGGTGGCGAGTTGGCACAATACCCTATGTTTTGGCTTAAAATGTCGGACGTAGCGCCCTACTTAGGCAAACTCATGCTTATGGGCTCATCGCTCAACAATGCTGCGATGATGTCTGCCGACGATTTCTTTACAATGAAACGCTACAAAGGCGATATTTATAAAGCTGTAAACTTGCAAGACCGCTTGCTCTCTAACTATTGCGTCGACGAAACTGAAACTAAAGCCGAACAGCAGCGCATTGAAAAGCAACTTACCGATGTGCAAGAGCATGTGTATGGTCGCGACAGTGCGTATTATGCACGTCTGCGTGCCGACTCTTTAGCACAAGCCGAAGCTGACTCTATTGCTGCTCTTGGCAAATCGGCTCGCAATAGTTCACGACGCTCAAGCACACCAACTGCACGACGCACTTCTACCTCGCGTCGCACAACAAAGGTAAGCAGTTCTACGCCCAAGACTTCAAAACCTGCCAAGGTTAGAAAGCCTAAAACTAAAGCAACATCGCCCAAAAGCAGTGGAGGTGGACTGAGCGTACGCAGACAACGCCACTAATTTTTTTCATAATCTACAAACACGAGAGGTTTATAAGGCGTGTACCTTATAAACCTCTCGCATTATTTCAGCTCATTTTTCTAATTGTACATCCAATGTTTAAGTGTAACCTATGTGCCAACATCAGAATTAGCAGGGACATTGAAAAAAAGAGGGAAAAAGGACTTGTAACAATGACTATCTGCTGAAAATAATGAAAACCAATTAAGTATTAAGGAGCTACTTAAAACAAGTATATTACACAAAAATGAAACTCGTTATCGACTCTAAAATACCCTTTATTAAGGGATATGCCGAACTGCTTGGCGAAACACGCTACATTGCAGGAGCAGAAATTTCGGCAAATGATGTGAAAGATGCTGATGTGCTTATTATTCGCACCCGCACACACTGCAACCAACAATTACTTGAAGGCTCAAACGTAAAGTTCATTGCCACGGCTACTATTGGTTACGACCATATTGATACACAATATTTGGCACAAACTGGCATTCATTGGACAAATTGTCCTGGCTGCAATGCAACAAGTGTGGCTCAGTATGTAAAGGGGTGTTTGCTCAATTTGGCATTAGATGGTTGTTGGAATGAAAAGGGTATTTTTAATAAATTAAATGCAACGACTTTTGCACAACCCGATGCTTGCAAAAAAGTTTTTTCAAAACTCACATTGGGCATTGTGGGCGTAGGACATGTGGGCACACAAGTTATGCACATGGCACAAACATTAGGCTTTGGTAGAATATTGCTTTGCGACCCACCACGAGCCGAACAAGAGGGTAGGGCAGACTTTGTTTCGCTTACCGATGTCGCAACACAAGCCGACGTTATAACCTTTCATACCCCTCTGACACAAGCACCAACGCCTCATGCCACTTATCACTTGGCTAACGCAGCTTTTTTTGAAATGCTTAAACCTCATGCTGTAGTTATAAATAGCAGTCGGGGCGAAGTGGTTGACACTTTGGCACTGAAAAATGCCCTTCGCAATAATCAACTACGTGCTGCCATTATCGACACTTGGGAAAACGAACCTCACATAGACCGCGAACTACTTGCAGATGCTTACATCGCCACACCACATATTGCAGGTTACAGTGCCGATGGAAAGGCAAATGGCACCCGTATGGCTTTACAAGCTGTAGCCCATTACTTTGGCATTGATTCTACTCCCTTCAATGCAATTAGTGCTTCTTCGCTCCCCACAGATTTTTGTTATTATCCACAAGGGTATGGCGCAGAAGGTATAGAATCTTTACGTCTTTACGACCCCAAACGCGATTCTATAGCCCTAAAAACACACCCCGAAGACTTTGAAGCTCTTCGCGGTAACTATCCACTCCGCCGAGAAAAGTAAATATTTGGTCACAAAAAATTTTTAAAATACGCGAGAAAATAAAAACGCCTTTAGTCGGTAATCTCACGCAATGAGTCTAATCTCTTGATGCCTATCAACATTATGACTAATGCTGATAGGCATCAAAGTGCTTCAAGTAGCGTTCTCCATTATGTTCGTGGATACGCTTACAAAATTCTCCAACATAGAATTTTACCTCTATACAAGAGTGCCTATATCAATGGCTTAAAACATATTTTTTAATTAATCCTGCATGTGACATTGGTTTCTTCTCGTCATCTATATCCTCATTAGTATCGTAGTCGAGAAGGACCACAGTACGCTCTGCGGAAAGTTTTTTGAGAGTTTCAATGCTTTTTGCACAGTTATGTTCAAGCATATAATAGTAGGATGGAATGTATATTTTCTTACGGGCTTCGATATATCCTATCAAATCTCCGTTATACATATGTCCTAAACAACGACCATGTGTACGACATGTACGCTTCAGGTCAAGCATAGTCTTGTTGGTAAAACGAGAGCGGTCAATGCCTTCACCCTCAAATACCTTCAATCCTTGCCATATTCCTTCCACAGAAGCAGAGAATACCCCTTCCATTCCGGGCACAGGAATGTGTCCGTGCGGATAGAATGGTGATAGCTGCTTCATTGCACCCTTTGATGTTACATCGAAAATGATTGCATCTGGATATTCCTTAACCCAACTTTCACACCCCTAAAAAACTTTCAATTTTTTATCGTGCAAATTTGTTACTCTATATATTGCAAAAGAAGCAATAAGTGCCTATTTTATATTGCCTTAAGCCACTTACAAGCCCCCGATGCAAAATGTAGGACACAAATGTTAATATAAAAAGGCGTAACTTTGCGCCATGCACGTGAATGTACAACTCAGGAATAATCCCCAAACTGGCGATAGGGCTCCTTATTACAGATTAAAGGAGTCCTATCGTGATGTGCGTGGAAATGTACATTCACTCATTGTGTTGAATATTGGTTTTGAGCCCAATATCTCACCTGCAAGCATGCGTCGCATTGCCGTTGCGTTGACTGAACGTTTCAAAAATAGAAGTGAGCAACAACTTTTTCCATTAAAAGAAATGGAAAAGCTGAATGATACGGAACGTGTTAAAGCTGAAGAGTATTGGACACGGATGCAAGAAGAAGGTAATATAGACCGCTTTGACCGTCGTGAGTCGGAAGCCAAGAACGAAGCTTCACGTTATGTTGACCTTGATAGCGTAAAACAGACTGATGCACGTAATGTAGGAGCAGAATGGCTCTGCAAACAAGCCATAGACAAACTTGGATTTGAAGAGTTTCTTCGTTCCGAAGGTTGGAGTGAGAACTCTATTCATACAGCACTATCACATCTGATTGTACGTACAGTTTATGCACCTTCAGAACTATCTACTATTAGATACATGGAGGAGAATAGTGCAGCATGTGAATTATATTCAGGCAATCCCTCATGGCGGCCAGGATTAAATGCTCTTTACAAGATTCCCAACCGGCTTTATGAGTTAAAGGAAAAACTTGAAAAGCATCTTTGTGATAGAACTGACAGCCTTTTTAACCTTACAAACAGAATTGTCCTCTTCGATTTGACCAATTTTTACTTTGAGGGCCGCAAGGCTAAAAGCACAAAGGCCAAGTTTGGCAGAAGCAAGGAGAAAAGATATGATTGCCGTCTGCTTGTTATGGCGTTGTGTATCAATGAAGCTGGATTTATCCGTTATTCTTCTATTCTTGAAGGCAATACTGCAGACCCCATAAATCAACAAGCGTAGTGGAACTAAAAAATATGAGAAAGTTATAGAACGTGTTGGACGTGCTTTGCAAAAATACCCTTCAATTGCCAAGTTTTACAATATCCAATATACACGCGATGAAAATGATGCAACAAAGATGAAATGTATAGAATGGGAATTGAAAGACCCTTCATCACTTGAAAAGTCCTTAGGCATATACTTTCTACGCACCAATGTCCGTACCCTTGATGAAAAGACGACATGGGACTACTATAACCTTATTAGGGAAATAGAATGTACCAATCGTCAATTAAAGAATGATCTCAATCTGCGTCCCATATACCATCAGAAAGATGAAAGTAGTGATGCACATCTGTTCTTTGGCTTATTGGCCTATTGGGTAGTAAACACCATAAGGTACAAGCTAAAACAATCAAACATAAAATGTTATTGGACAGAAATTACCAGACGTATGTCTACTCAAAAGTTAGTAACCACAAATGCCACGAATGCTTTAGGAGAAGACATTGTTTTTAGACAATGAGTTGTCCAAGCAAATCTGCAAAAGAAATCTATGATGCGCTAAAGTTCAAACATGCGCCCTTTAAGAAAATACAAATTTGTAGGACACAAAGTTAATCTCTAATGATTAGATTTGCCCATGACAGCAAGAGTTGTAATATTAGGGGTGTGAAAGTTGGGATAAGTATTTTCTTATTGCTGTATGTAAAGATACTGTTACAACCATAGGCGAGATTAACGGTGATGAACTTGTACTTACTGACAATACTAAGACAGGAGAGACATTTGGTAATGTCTTTTCAAGATTTAAGATAGTTCATAAAGATAAAACAGAAAAGGAAGAGACAGATGAAGAAGAAACATAAGCTCTTCTTGAGACTTGTAAGGCTTGTTTTTGTCATTGCAATTGTTTTTACGGTAATCCATTTAAGCAGGACCAATATTTATGCAACGGATACCATTCCTACCGTGAGTGAGACAGAGACAACCGGTTCAAGTAATTTAACAATAGGAATATCGGCAGGAAATGGAAGTGACCTTGCAAGCGTATTGCAGATACTTTTGGTATTGACAGTTATTGCACTTGCTCCTTCCATTCTTATTATGCTTACTTCTTTTACAAGAATTATTATCGTGCTGCATTTTACGCGTTCAGCAATAGGCACCCAGACGGCACCGCCTAACCAGGTGCTTGTGGGGCTAGAATGTATGATCCTGTAATTTGCACATGGACTACCATAGATCCATTAGCACATAAATACCCATCGTTCTCACCTTATGTTTTTTGTGCAAACTGTCCAATTAACATTTTTGACCCTAATGGAAAAGAATTAGTAATATTAGGCAATAAAGATCAAATGCTTTCTATTTTAACTGTATTACAAAAACTTACAAATGACAACTTGCGCATTGACTTCCAAACAGGAAAAGTAACATTAACCGGAAAAAATAGATGGGACAATCGCAATAAGAAACTAACAACAGGAACCAACTTGATTCGAGGTATCATCAACAACAAATATCTTTTAACCATAAGGGAAGTGAAAGGAGATGCCATGAATAAAGAATTTGCAACAAATACAAACAACAGTAGAAACGGAATAGGAACAGATGCAACAATTAATTTTAACAAAGATAGAGGAACCCCAATAACCGTAGAAGGAGAAAATGGATACGCTACTCCGGCCAATAACAAATCATTTTTGGCCTTAGGTCATGAACTCATTCATGGATACAGAGATATGAAAGGAATTACATCTCATAATAAGTTTGTCAGATATACATTTAAGAATTGGCAAGGCAAGAAGACTTTGGATGAGGCACTAGTTGAAGAATTAATAACAACAGGAATAATTGGCAATTACAACTATACTGATAATAAAATTCGTTTAGAACAAGGTTATCCCCAAAGAATCAAATATTAAAAATAACAAGACATGAAAAGATATATTATTAATTTTATAATTATAGGAATAATTATTACATTACTTTCCTCCTGCAAAGATAAGCCACAAAATGTGTCTTGTCAAATTATTGTTTATGACGAAGCATCTACGACTAAAGCTTATCTCATAAGTTATAATGGAAAAGATTCTATTGAAACTATATGTGGAAGACTTTCTTTCGATATTATTAGAAGATTACACTATAATCAAAAAATCAATATGAAAGAGGTAAGATTCAGAACTATTTATCTTAAAGATGCACATAAAATAAATCCTACTCAACAAGATACATTACAAACAACAATAGTTCAACTTTTGTCGCATCCAACAAAAGATACTATCCCTATTTTGGCAAGAGATGCTACATATCTATATATTGCATTAGAAAATCAACACACCAATCTACCTAAAGATTGTGTTAAAGATAAAAGACTCATTAAACTGTCTGAAAAACTTATAGAGTATTCACCCCTATATATCAATACTTATAGTTGGTTTTGGATGGGGCCAGAAATAGAAGAACAAATAATACAAGAATACAAGCAATATTTAAGAGAATTTTCTGTAATGGATCAAGACGCAAACATATAACAAAACAATGTTTTAACGACACAAATATTAGACATACATGGGAAATAGACATTACATATATATCATATTTTTTCTGATATGCTTCTGCATACCAGCGTCTACGCTTGCGCAATATGAAGACCAGAACTACGTGAGACGTGTAGACCTTCTGAAAGCGTACGAAAGTGACTGTGATGAAGACCTAGGAAATGACGAACAACTTCTTCACCGCAAAACTTGGCAATTTTACGATGACCTAGGGAGACCTACCATCCTTGCTGAGGGAGGCAAGAATCTCAATGGCACATACTCTGTCACAATGAGTGAGTATGACAAAATGGGAAGGATGTCCAGGGTATGGTCGTCTTTTGATGGTGGCAAAGCCTTTGAGGTGGGCACATCTTCCACTCTACAAGAAGATTCCAAGCTATATTTCAACGATGCTTATGGCTACACACAAATTGCTTATAATACTTTTGGAGAGCCTATTACCGAGATAGGACCAGGAAAAGCATGGCATGAAAATAATAAACAGAAAACTATCCAATATGTAGTGAATAAAGCCAATTCTATACGCAAGTTCAAAGCGCCAACAAATTCATTTTCCCTGGTTGATGCAGGCTATTATGCCGCAGGAACATTGACTGGAGAAATTACAATAGACGAAGATGGCATCAAAACTGAAACTTACAAGGATGTGTTAGGAAATGTCATCATGGAGAAAATCGGCATCAATAATACCACATATTATGTATACAATGAAAAGAATGAACTTAGATATGTACTTTCACCTGGTTATCAAGAGGCAGGATATAAAGACTTATATGCATACGAATACAGATATGATAGCCGTGGCAATATGGTAAAGAAGATATTGCCAGGTTGCGAGGTCACACAATATTGGTACAACCAAGATGAACAAATGGTATTTGAGCAGGATGCCACATTGAGAGAGCGCAACCTCCATCGTTTCATGCTTTACGACGAGTTTGGCAGAATGGTAATCCAAGGAGTTTGCACCGCTCCAAATAAAAGCGGAAGAACCAACCATTGTAAATTCACAGGAGCTAGCGACAGTTTCTGCTCCTCGGGCTATGTCATTGACGAGCCGAGCCAATTTACCAATCCACAAATTGAGATAGTCAACTATTACGACAACTATGACTTTTTGGATTGTTATAACAAGCTATATCCGAGCATGAGCGATAGCTTAGTCGTTGAAGATGCATGGAACGCCAAAACTTATCTCACTGGCAGATACCAAGTGGCAAGTAATGGCAAGGGAGTTTTCTGTGTCATGTACTATGATATCAATGGTAACAATACAGATACAAAAGCCATCATTTTGGACTCTCATTTCATATCAATACACCAAGACTACAACTTCACTAACAATGTTGTAACAAGTATAAAGAGGGATTATTGCATAGAAAGAGGGAAGTTGAAACACCAAATTTCAAGTAAACTGCACAATTACTATGATGAAAAGACAGGATTATTCAAGTCATCAACATTGTCCCTACAACCAGCAAATGGTCTCATTAAGACACAAGCCATACAAGAGTTTAGTTACGACGGAACTGGAAAAATTAAAGAATGCAAGCATGGAGAATATGCGGGTACAACATCTTACGCTTATAATATAAGAGGGCAATTCTCAGATATTATCTCCAGCAGCTTTACTGAAAAGTTATATTACACAGATGGATTAGGTATACCTAGATACAATGGCAACATCAGCAGCCAGCAATGGAAAACTGCTGATGAAACCATCATGCGTGGGTATAAATTTTCCTATGACAATTGCAATAGGCTAACTAACTCCATATACGCAGAGCGTGAAGATATGAGCTATCATCTCAACCGCTACAATGAAGAAATCGTTACTTACAACGCTAATGGAGCCATCAAAAAAATACGCAGACGTGGCCGTAAGGATGACGGTATATATGGAAAAATCGATGACCTTACAATCAATCTTCATGGTAATCAACTTATGTCTGTTATAGACAAGTCTGCCCCTGTAAATTCGTATGCAGCCATGGATTTCAAGGATGGAGCAGATGACACGAAGGAATACTTTTACAATGGTGTGGGAGCATTAGTTAGTGATGCCAACAAAGGCATTGCTCATATCTCATACGACAACCTCAACCATCCTCGTGAGATACAATTCACAAATGGTGGAGTCATCAGATATGCCTATGCACCAGACGGCACAAAACTGAGAGCCACATATCTAACTGCAATAGAAAACATTGTGGTTCCCATCAACACGACTTTGCCTCTCCAACCTGCACAGATATTATCAGAAGACTCCGTGGAGTATTTGGGAGATGAAGTTTATGAAAATGGAGCATTAAGCAAGTACTTGTTTACTGATGGCTACGCCTCTTTGGAAACAAATACTCCTGTTTTTCATTATTTTACAAAAGACCACTTGGGTAACATACGTACTGTTGTCAATGAACAAGGCTCATTGGAACAAGTGACACACTACTACCCTTTCGGAGCTATCTTTGCCGATGCAGGTACCAACCAAGCACTCCAACCATACAAGTTCAATGGAAAAGAATTGGATAGAATGCATGGCTTGGATTGGTATGATTATGGGGCTAGAATGTATGATCCTGTACTTTGCACATGGACATCATATGATTCTAAGGCAAGTGAGAATGTAGGTGTAAGCCCAATGGCGTATTGCGCTAACAATCCTATAAATGCGATCGACCCTGATGGGAATGATTGGTATAAGAACGCAAACGGAATTTTGCTTTGGCAACCCAACGTAAATAGCCATACAAAACTACCTAAAAGTTTCTCTTATGTCGGGGAATTTTACACGGACATAAAAAACGGAACATTTTACAGAAATGATGGAAGTGTTTTATTCACGAATGAAACTCTTGCATATAACAGAATGTGGACACTTTCACGTAAAGTTACAAAAAGTTCATATTATCCTAGCGGAAAAGAAGAGAGTGCCTTTATCTTAAAAAATGGAAATGTTTTGATGTTGCCTGACAATTGGAATGATTCCATGACATCCAAGATGGCAGGATATTCGTTAAAAGACAAGACATTAAGCAAAGGTAAAGAATCTTATCAAGTTGTAGGTCATGTACATACACATCCCGATGGAAATGCAGACCAAGGTCCGTCACCAGAAGACTCTTCCCTTGCAAGAAGAAATCCAAAAATACCTTTCTACATTTTACAAGGCAACAATAACGTTTACGGAGTCATTTACTTCGGAAAAGAAAAGCGAGGATGGGCTAATGACAATTATCTCACAAAAGTATCAAATATACTGAGTGGTAAGATTAGCTTATTCTCCATTACAAAAAGACTCTCGTTAAAATAAACATTTAAACATCATAAGAAATGAAACATATCTTATTTATCACTATCGTTTTATCCATTTGTTTCTGTTCATGCAACAAAAACAAAAGTACTACTCGTCTTAAAGAATTAGATGTTACAAACATCGACAAGTCCTTTTTAAATATTATAAAAGAATATGAAACAGCTTATCCTAACGATAGCAATATTGTGGTTTTCTTTAATTTAGAGTCAGATCTTTCCACATACTATGGCAATGGAATATATTTCACCATTGGAGAATTCAGCATTCCACATTTTGAAGCTAACGATATGTTCAAAAACAAGTTCTTACCATCCTTTTACTTTCTTTTAAAAAACAAAAAAGTATATGTAGTATCCTCATCAAACACAATATTACATCCCAATTATTCAAGTAAGGTTCTTGCACAAGACAAATGGCTGAACCATTTTTTTGATAAAACCAAACATAGTGGATGGTTAGTCAAAAATGATTATAAAAATGAATATAAAATAATCAATAAACAGTGTGACGTTTCTACAGGTGCACAAGATATACCATTTTAAAGATAAAAGACATGAACTATAAGAATATTATCGTAACCGTACTAATGATACATTTGCTTTGCCAATGTACATTGAATAATCGTCATTATGAAAGAGTGGCTACAGAATTAAATTCCTCTGACATTGACCAATCTCTTATAAATATCATAAAATTATATATAAAGAAGAATCCTAACATAGAATCTGTCGCATTATATTTCAACAATGAAATTGATGCCAATATAGCTAATAAATATGGTATAGGAACTTACTTTATTATTGGTGAACTTTATTCTGGGGGAGAGCTCAATCAAGTAAAGACGCAATCAAATATTCCATTTGAATATTTCTGTATCGGTGACAAGAGAGTTTATATTGTATCCGAAGTAAATATCCTTTTCTCGAAAGAGTATCTTAAACACCAATATGAAAAAGTCTCCCAACGCAAGTCATCAAATATAATAATACATAAAAAATGGCTAATAAAATATGAAGAAGATTGGAGCAGACATCCAGATATTAAAAGACACTATAAAATTATAAGAAACTCAGAAAAAGACAACTCATGAAAAATAGAACATTATTTATAATAGGAATTGTACTGGTAGCACTTTCTTCTTGTAACAACAAAAGCAAGAATGTGCCTCATATAAGCGATGTCAACAAAAAGAGCTATAACAGTACAATAGACTCTACAACGCTTACTCCTCAAGTAAAAAAGATTCTATCAGAGTATATCTTACAATATCCTCAATTTGAGAATCTTATTCTTGACAATGAAATTACCATCAGAATGCCCCTTCCCAACAGAGAGGCTAAAGAGTACTATTATTTAGGACCAACCTATATAGGCGAACAAATTGAGGAAAATTTGGGTTACCTGTTTCCTTCTATTTCGTTCTCGTTCCAAGGAAGAAGAATCTTCTTAAAGTCATCAATTGACAATATGACGAATCAAAAATTCATTAAAAATGATTATAAAAAACATTTGGAAATCAAAGGAATAAGAAACAACATTGGAAAATACTATTGGTTGATATGTATTCCAAACAATCAACAAGCATATATCGTCACAAAGGATATTGAGAAAAATGAGATTCCTATTTCTAAAGAAATCCAATACTTCAAGGCTTCAACAATAAAACATACAACACATGAAAAATAGAACTATAATTTCAACACTACTTGTTCTTGCATCAACAGGAACTTATGCTAAAGACTTCTTTCACACTCCTACTATTGGAGAATACGACAAACAGCAAGTTGCCTATTTAACATTAGAAGAAGCTGAAGAACATCTGTCGTGGGATTTGTCTA
>OQVT01000432.1_pt1 | contig 23121 bp, 17 predicted proteins | sample 1691561 | NCBI WGS metagenome assembly OQVT01 (sample SAMN03418260, study PRJEB22391) | human gut metagenome | biome: human-gut; feature: organic feature; material: feces | host: Homo sapiens | place: Tanzania | collected 2013-01 | reverse complement strand
GCTTCTCGCTATTGACGACAACGATCCTAAAGCTGGTGCAGAATGGCTGCGTAAGAAACTTGAAAACGCAGGAATGGAAAACTGGATCAGAACAAAAAAAGGTATTGGGTATTATTTGAAAAAAGAATGAAAGATATGATAAAAATAAAAGAAAGACCAGAGAAACGCCCACTGTTTAAAGAAAGTATCTGCTCATTTTTAAAAGCACGTAAAGTGCCGATTATCATATTCGCAGGAATTGTTGTGATATTCGGAATACTCTTTTGTTTATATGACATACCTTCTGATGCGATTATTTATGGAGTCCAGTTATCGATTGTGTGGAGTGGAGTGTGTTTTCTGATTGATTTTTATAAATATTATAAACGACATAAGTTATTGCAGATAAACAGGGAACAGTTTTTTGAGGATGCAGAACAGCTTCCGGAGTATATGGATATTATTGAAGGCGATTATCAGGAACTGGCAAAAGAATTGTATCAGGCAAAACGGGAGCTTATTTCCGAAAATCGGATTGCGAGAAAAGAAATGCTTGATTATTATGGCATGTGGGTTCATCAGGTCAAAACGCCGATTGCGGCATTGGATATTTTACTGCAGAATGCGGAGCAGAATCTGTATCTGTATCAGGCAGATGAGAAAGAGACAATTCAAGAGGCAGTATCAGTTGCTGATATGAAGATGGAACTTTTCAAGATTGAGCAATATGTAGAGATGGCACTGAATTATCTTCGGGTAGAGGATATATCTTCAGATCTGTCATTTAAGAAGTGTGCAGTTGATGATATGGTGCGGCAGGCTATCTGCTCATTGGAGTAAACGACAACAACGAGATTGTCGGTGCAGAGATTGATAACAGCAAACGGTCAGCTATACAAGGCTCGATAGGTGAAATATCCCCAATGTGCCATTATAACATGTACGATGTGGATGTTGACGGCAAAAAAGTTTGGGTGATAGAAATACCATCAGGCAAGAACAAACCGTATTTCTTTTCGGGATGTACGTTTCTGCGTGAAGGGGCAAACAGCCAAAAACTGACGAATGTTGAGGAAATCCGCGAAGTGTTCCAACGACATGAACGCATTTACTTCGATGCCATTCCTTTGCCTAAAATAAATCTCATCGAACAATTGGACAAAGAGAATTTCTATGAATTTAAGCGTGAAGCACATATAGTATCTGAGGTGGACGACTATCAGATACTTGACAGTATGAGAGTATTTGATGATAATGATGTTGTGAAAAGCGGCGGAGTGCTATTCTTTGCCAAGCATCCTGAGAATGTTTTCTTCCACGCAGTTGTACGATGTGTGCTGTTCAAAGGTACGGACAAAGTATATATTCTTGACGATAAAACTTTTGGCGGTCCCCTCTTGCAACAATACAACAAAGCAATAGAATGGCTTAAGGGCAAACTGCAAGTTGCATATGAGATTGAGGGGACAGGACCACGAAGAGAAGTTTGGGAAATTCCATTGGAAGTATTCAAGGAAGCCATAATCAATGCACTTGCCCATCGTGATTACGACGAGCAAGGCGCAAGTATAACCATTGAAATGTTTGACGACCGTGTGGAGATAACCAATCCAGGAACACTTCTGCCTATAGTTGCAAAGAACTTCGGTAGAAAAAGTTTGTCACGAAATCCTCTTATTTTTGGACTCTTTACAAGAATGCACCTTGTGGAGCATATTGGCTCTGGTATTCCAAGAATGCACAAGGCAATGTTGGACGCTGGTTTGCCAGAGCCAGTATATGAAACAGATGGCATGTTTACCGTGACTTTACGCCGCCCCGTAAGCTACAAGAATATAGAATTGACCAATCTTCAATTGAAGGTTATACAAACAGTCAAAAAAAATCCTTCATTGACAATGGAACAAATTGGAGAAAACATTGGCATAGGACGCACTTCCGTCTACAAAATCGTCAAAAGCCTTAAGGAAATTGGAATATTGGAACATAAGGGAAGAAAAAGTGATGGAGAATGGATTATAAAAATATAAAAACTATATTTTAGTTTCTATTATTATCACATTCAGCCTATCCAAAAACGAACTTAATTCAAGCCCCGTGAAAAAGGACTCCTTTTGCACTTCAAAAGGGGTCCTTTTGGTCAGCAAAACGAGTCCTTTTGGAAGGCAAAACGAGTCCTTTTACAATGCAAAAGGAGTCCTTTTTCACGGAGCTTTGTAAATGGCTGGTTTTCAAGGGGGATTTAATGGCTAAGTCATAGCCTCCTATTTGCAGTTTCGCAAGAATATTCTGTTTTAATACGCAAATAGAATATATTTGCCGACAAAAACGAAAATATTTGTATAATTATTCGATATATTCAACTTATAATCTGTAACTTTGCAGTAGTATAATAATTCTCAAAGAATAATTAATCATACTAAAAACTTTTAATATTCATGAAATTATCAGCGATTCTACTGGCAGCAAGCATTTGCCTGATGCCATCTGTTGGCGCACAAGCCAAAAGCAAGAAGAAAGACAAGAAGAATGCGCCCACAGCCATGCAGCAGCAGGCTCCCGCAGCTAACAGTTATGCCAAGCTCACAAGCGGAAGCAAGAAGCAGACCGGACTCTTCACCGTGATTCACAACGGCAAGACAGGTCAGCTGATGTTTGAGTTGCCCGACTCAGTATTCTCAAAGCAGTATATCCTTGCCAACCGTATGGCGTCGACAAGCGACACCCAGGACTTCGTGGCAGGACAGATGATAAACACTCCGATGCTCATCGAATTCACCAAAGACGAGCGCAACGTGTATATCAATCTGGTACAGAACAACAGCGTGGTTGACCCCAACGACCCCATTGCAGCCGCTTTCAAGAAGAACTTTACCAATCCTCGACTCAAAGGATTTAAGATTATGGCGCGCAACGGTGGCAACGTTGTAATCGACGTAACCGCCTTCTTCGGCACCAACGAGTCGTCTATATCACCGCTTAAGGAAGTGTCGCCAGCCTCACGTCTGCTCGGCAACACCTCAATGCCGCTGAAAGGAACCTTCGCTGCTGACGCTTCGAGCATCGACGAGGTGAAGGCTTTCCCCAAGAACATCGAGATTGAGAGCACTCTGTCGTTCAATACGCAGGGTCTCGTTAAAAAACCGTACTCTGTAAAGGTTCACCGCTCGCTGCTCGTGTTGCCCGACGACCCGATGCCTATGCGCTATCAGGACAACCGTGTGGGTTTCTTCAACCGCGACAAGCGAATTTTCAGCTCCAACGCCGACCGTATCAACAAGAAGACATACATCTGCCGCTGGCGTCTGATGCCTAAAGCGGAGGATATGGAGAAGTATTTTGCCGGACAGCTCGTTGAGCCTGAGAAGCCAATCGTGTTCTACGTAGACTCGGCTTTCCCCGAAAAGTGGCGCCAGACCATCAAGACCGGTATCGAAGACTGGAACAAAGCGTTTGAAGGCGCAGGTTTCAAGAACGCCATTATAGCAAAGGACTATCCCAAGAACGACCCTTCGTTCAATCCCGACGACATGCGCTACAACTGCTTCAAGTATGCAGCTACCGCCACAGCCAATGCTATGGGACCGAGCCATAAGGACCCACGCACAGGCGAAATTCTCACTGCCGACGTAATCTGGTATCACAACATCGTGTCGCTGCTGCACAACTGGCGCTTCGTTCAGACTGCCGCTGTCGACAAGCGTGTACGTAAGACTACATTCGACGACGACGTTATGTGCGAGGCTATACGCTACGCTGCCGCTCACGAGATCGGTCACACACTCGGACTGATGCACAACATGGGCGCAAGCTATGCCTTCGACGTTGAGCAGCTGCGCAATCCTGAGTTCACACAGAAGTACGGCACCACTCCTTCTATCATGGACTATGCACGCAACAACTACGTGGCTCAGCCCGGCGACTTCGAGAAAGGCGTGCGACTCACACCTCCTATCCTCGGCGTTTATGACATGTATGCCATCAACTGGGGCTACCGCCTCATCAAGAATGCCAACACTCCCGACGACGAACTGCCTACTCTGAACAAGTGGATAGCCGAAAAGGCTGGCGACAAGATGTACCAGTTCGGCGCACAGCAGGTGATGGGCACTGTCGATCCGACCGACCTGACCGAGGATCTCAGCAACGACCACATCAAAGCCAGCACCTATGGCATCAGCAATATGAAGATTCTCATGGCTAATCTTGAGGACTGGGCAAAGGAGAAGGGCGAACGCTACGACAACATGGCTGACGTCTATCGCGAGATAACAAAGCAGTATGGTCGCTACATCGGACACGTACTGACATACATCGGTGGCAAGGAGTTCACCGAAATACGCCAGGGCGACGGCCAGAAAGAAAGCATGACTTACGTGAACAAGGCTCGCCAGAAGCAGACTCTCGAATGGTTGCTCAACGAAATGCGCACCTACGACAGCTGGCTCACACCGCACGCACTGCTCAACAAGATGGAGATAACACTCGACGTGAACGAGAAGATACGCAAGAAAATCGTCGCTTCGCTGTTCGGTCCTACTGCTCTGTATCGCATCAAGGAGGGTGGCATCGTCAATCCTACAGCCAACTACACCATCGACGGCTATATGAACGACCTCGTCAACATGCTCTTCAAGGCTCCTACAGCTGGCAAACTGAGCGCTGCAGAAATGGATATGCAGTCGGCAGCAATCAGCACTATGATGAACAACAGTGGTCTTAAGCCTGAGACAGGCAAGTCTTCTAAGGGTCTTGCCGACTACGAGGAGTGGCTCAACGAGCTGCAGCAGGAGCAGATGATTTGCAATGATGACTGCATGCACGACAGCTTTGTACGCATCAACTATGGCGCAAGCCGTCTCGACGACGTCGAAATGGGTGCCATGATGCTTGGTCAGATGCACCGCGTACTTACCAAGTATCGTGCCTATCGTGCCAGTGCTACTGGCAGCACACGCGACTTCTACACCTATCAGATACTGAAGATAGAGAAGTTGCTGGCTAATAAGTAAAGGGAAATAACAAACACAAAGCCCTACCCCCGGCCCCTCCCCCGCAGGGAGGGGTAGGGTTTTTATACATAATTTAAAATCATGATAGAAAACAAAAGTACATTCCGCCATCTGAGAATGGCCCTCTTGCTTGCTTTCTTATATATATGTCAGTTTGCAGCCGCCCAAACTATGGTGCAGGGCAAGGTGATTGACCAGGGAGGCGAGCCCATCACGGGAGCCAACGTGAGATGGCTGGACACCAAGATTGCTGCTATAACCGACGTCAACGGCAACTTCAGCATTCCTATGCATAAGGGTAAGCTGGTGGTTTCGTTTCTTGGTTACAAGACCAAAGAGGTGAACGTGGAGCAGGGAAAGAAGCTCGAGATAAAGATGGACGAAGACGCACAGAAGCTTGACGAGTTCGTTGTAGTGGGCTACGGCATTCAGAAGAAGTCGTCAATCACGGGCTCTATCGAGACAGTTAAGTCGTCCGACCTGCTCATGATGCCTACAGCCAACCTCGACAATGCACTCAGCGGACAGGTAGCAGGACTGCAGGTGATGGCGTCAACGGGCGACCCCAGCACCGCTAAAGAAGCTGACATGCACATCCGAGGCATATTAGCCAGCCCGTTGTTGGTAATCGACGGAGTGCCAAGATTTGGCACTAACACCTCCGACGGTGAAACCCGTCTGTCCGACCTCAACCCCGACGACATTGAGAGCATTACCGTGCTCAAGGATGCAGCAGCTGCTGCTGTGTACGGTTCGCGTGCTGCCAACGGTGTAATTCTTGTTCAGACAAAACGCGCAGGTGCCAATCAGAAGCTGCGCATCAACTACCGTGGACAATACAATTTGCAGGAAGCTACCAAGCTGCCTGATTTCCTCAACGCCTACGAATTTGCCCAATTGCGCAACAAGGCAATCGAGAATACAGCCTCAAGCACACTCACTCCGTACACCGCCGAGGAGCTTGAGCAAATACGAACACACTCCAATCCAAACGTATATGGCGACACCGACCTGCTCGACTATCTCGACAAGACGGGCTATTCTACCACTCACGCTGTGTCGGCAAGTGGCGGCAACCAGTTCGTAAAGTACTATCTGTCGCTGGGTTATGCCACATCCAAGGGTCTGTATAGCGGTATTGGACGCGACCGACTCAACTATTCGATGAAACTCGACGCTACATTGACAAAGGGACTTGTACTGTCAGTGGACTATAGCGGCTCAAGCTCACAGTCAAAGAACAGCAGCTACACCACACTCGATGCTGCCTACAGCTATTCTCCGCTACAGGTGTTTGAATATACGAACGGAGAACTGGCAAGTCTCGACGGCAAAAACCCGCTCATCAACCTGCGTGGACTGGGCGGATACATCAAGGACAACGCCAAGATGAGCACCATCAATGTCAATCTTAACTGGCAATTGCCATGGGTAAAGGGTCTCAACGCCTACCTGCGCGGCACCTTCGACGACAACCACCGCATCAATAAGAAATATGAAACGCCCGTAACACTGTACACCTACAACCCCAACACCGAGGAGTTTGCCATCGACAAGAACACAGTCTACCCCAAAGCAAAGACAACTCTTGCACAAACCGACAACTTCTACAACAGTCAGCTGTATGAGGCAGGCCTCAACTACAACAACACCTTTGCTGCAAAGCACAACGTGGGCGCAACATTCGTGGTGAACTATCAGCGACTGAACAACCAGCATATGATTGGCACGAACCTCGACAAGACTTCGGTGCCCGAGACTATGGGCACAGCCAAGAGCTCTACACTATCGGGCGACGAGTCAATCAACGAACGCGCATCAATGATCGGACGCCTCAACTACGGATACTCAAACAAGTACTTTGCCGAGTTCAGTTTCCGTATAGACGGCTCAACGAATTTCGCTCCGTCCAACCGTTGGGGTTTCTTCCCCTCAATATCAGGTTCGTGGGTTGTGTCTAACGAAGAATTCTTCAAGGCATGGAACCAAAAGGTGCTGTCAAACTTCAAGCTCAGAGCCTCTACCGGATGGCTTGGCAACGACGGCACTGTAGGTGCTTACTCTTATCTGAAGAACTATACCGAGTCGCCGGGCTACGGCTACAGCTTCGGCAGCAAGGGTTCGACCACCAGCGTGTTCCGTCCGGGCTTCACTATGATGTCCTATCCCAACACCGAACTGTCATGGGGCAAGACCCACGACTACAACATGGGAGTGGACATGGGATTCTGGGACGGACGCATAGGAATGTCGTTCGACTACTTCGTACGCTATCAGACCAACAAGATTACATCTGCCCCGAGCTATCTCTTCCCGCCTTCTACCGGTACAGACGGTGCCTATCCTTCGATGAACTTCAGCAAACTGAAGGCATGGGGATGGGATTTCACCATCACTCATAAGAATACCATAGGCAAATTCAAATACAACATGTCGCTCAATCTGTCGAAGAGCGACGATAAGTATCTCGACTACGGCGACGAGAGCAGCCAGACACCCAACCTGCGACGCAAAGGCAAGAGCAGCATGGTATGGACAATGTACGAGTCGGCAGGCCTCTTCAAGAGCCAGGAGGAGATTGACAACTGGGAACTTGACCAAGACGGACGAGGCAACTCGACTCTGGCGCCGGGCGACATCAAGTATGTCGACCAGAACAACGACGGCAAACTCAACTCGGAAGACTACATCTACGTAAAGAACTCGTCTTACCCCGAGATGGACGTCAGCTTCCGACTGGGAATGCAATACAAAGGTTTCTTCTTCAACGCAATGTTCCAGGGCGAGCTGGGATACAAGCAGTCGATAAGCGACAGCTACACTCTGGAGAACGGCACTCTGCCCAAATACCAGAAGTATCACCTCACCGACAGCTGGAGCGAGAGCAATCCCAACGCCCGTTATCCGCGTGTGAAGATAGCAACAGCTAACGACAACAACCGCAAGACTTCGACATTCTGGATTCAGGACTGCGACTTCGTGCGCCTAAAGCTGGTCAATCTCGGCTACACTTTCCCCGGAAACATCGTCAAGAAGATGAGCCTCCAGTCGTTGAGCATAGCCTTGCAGGCAAGCAACGTGTTCACCATAAGCAGTCTGAAGAGCATGGATCCCGAGTCGCTGCGCGGCTATCCCATCCAGCGCTCATACGGTTTGTCGCTCAATCTGGGCATATAACCGTCCGACTGTCTTAACACTATATCTAACATAACATATAGAATATGAATATACGTTTCAACAAAATACTATCGGTCGTTGCACTGGCTGCTGCCACAACACTCACCACCAGCTGCGACAGCCTCTTCAACGACGCTCCAATCAATGAGATTTCGGAGAAGTCGATATGGAAAAACCCGCAGCTGCTCGACGAATACGAGAACTCATGGTATCGTAATATGAGCAACGGATTCGACACATACGTGGCAAGCTTATCGCTTTTCAAGGCCCGTTCGAGATACTTCATGCCGTGGTTTGGCGACCAGATTACTGTGGGCAAGAGCAACTACTTCAACGCAGGATACGGCGATATACTGAAAGGCAACGAAACACAGATAACCAACTGGGCTGCAGCTCAATGGAGCAAGTACTACACGCAGATACAGTACATAAACACCCTGTTAGAGAACCTGAACGAAATAAGCGACGGCGACCAGAAGAACCGTATCATCGGCGAGGCACACTTCATGCGTGGATACTACTATTATATGCTGTGGCGAATGTACGGTGGCGTGATGATCATAGACCATACATACAACCCACTCGTTAAGGAGGAGAAGTTTCCACGCGCCAGTTATCAGCAGATGGTGGACTTCATAGTGAACGAAGCCGATGAAGCTGCCAAGTATCTGCCGCAGGTTCATCCCACAACCGAAACGGGACGCGCCACTCTGGGAGCAGCCTTGATGCTCAAGGCAAAGACCTACATGTGGGCATCGAGCAAGGTTTTCCAGAACAAGGAAGCCGACAAGACCTACCTGGGATTTGCCGACGACCAGTCGCGCAACATGCTCGAAAAGGCGAAAAAGGCTTACGAGGAGCTGTTCGCACTACGTCAGTACAGCCTCATTCCCATCACTTCGACTACGCAAGACGGCATACGCGAGGAGTATCGCAACATATTCCTCACCAAGAACTCGCAGGAGTCGATATTGGAGGTGCAGCACTCTGACGACGGCGACTTCGCAAACAAGTTCGGACACAAGCTCGACCGCGATGCAGCTTCGCCCTTCTTCACCGGCAATACGGCTGCCTACACTCCCACACAGAACCATGTGGACGAGTATGGCATGCAGGCTGGCAAGACATACGATGCCGAACATCCGTACGACAACCGCGACTACCGCTTCTACGCCAACATCCTGTATGACGGATGCACCTATAGCAACCACGTGATGGAAATACACTACACCGACAACAAGGCGGGCGCAGACCTCACACCCTACGGTTCGGCTTACTCGGCAGGTGTCAGCAAGACGGGATACTATATGGGTAAGTTTGTCGACAAGAGTCAGACCATCGACAACAACGATACCTACGGCAGCAAGCAGAACTTCATAATATGGCGCTATGCCGAGGCTTTGCTCGACTACGCCGAGGTGTGCTACAATCTTGGCAATACCGATCTCGCCGAGGAGTATGTCAACAAGACACGCCAGCGCGTGCACATGCCCGACATCGAAAACGTCACTATGGAGAGCATAATGAACGAGCGACGCGTGGAGATGGCTTTCGAGGAGACTACCTACTGGGACCTTTTCCGCTGGGGAATAGCCGAGGAGAAGCTGAACGGATCATCAAATCCGCTTAAGGCGATGCGCATCGACGTGACTACAAACGGCGATGCTACTACCACCAAGTACACCATCAGCAATCTGAACAATTCGCCCGAGAGTGTGAGATACTTCACCAAACGACAGTATTATCTGCCTCTGCCATGGAGCGAAATCAAATACCACGGCGTGGCACAGAATCCTGACTGGACTGAACAGTAAAAAGAAGAAAAAGATAACGTTTTTTTAAGGCATTTAAAATGTAGCCCTTTTGCACTTCAAAAGGGGTCCTTTTGGAATGTAAAAGGACTCCTTTTGGGAGGCAAAAGGGCTACATTTGTAATGCAAAAGGACTCCTTTTTGAATTTTGAGTTTTGAGTTTTGAGTTTTGAATTGTTCGCGGCTACGCCTGCGATTGTGAATTAAGCAATTTTGAGCTTTGAGTTTTGAATTAACTCAAAGAATGTATTGTCCTACGGTTCAGGCTATGGCGGGGACGCCATAGCCTCCTACCATTTGCATAAGCAATTCATCCACATACTTGAATTTCTATTATTGTCACCCGAAATGTAGGATGAATTTTAAATCAGCGGTTGCACTATTCCGCTGCAACCTTCTTGAGTGTTTCGAGCGGTTTGCCCTCAAACTTATACTTCCATACGTCGGCTGTATCGACATATTCAGCCTTGTAGAGCTGCACTTCGCCTTCTTTAAGGCGGAAAGCGTAGGCTATGTTGTCGGTGAAGATGACGCTGTCGTTCATGTCGAGCGACTTGCCCACGGCATACTTCTCCTCGGTGCCCAATCCCTTGCGGCGCACCGTGTTACCGCTGAAGGTCCATTTGCGGCCCGAAAGGTCGCGATAGACGCCCTCAAGCTGACGGTACACGCCTACCTGCTGAATGCTGTCGAGTGCCGGCAGAGCCTTTGCCTCCACCTCACCTCGCGAGGCGAGATGCAGTCCGTCAATCACTTCGAGTCGCGTCTGCGTACGGTCGTTGGCTGTAAGCACTATGGTGTTGCCGTCGAGAACCCATGTTCCGGCTACGCTATCGGTGGGTTGGTTGTCGGCAATGGCAGGCACGAGCCACTTACCATCCTGCATGAGTTTCATCTCCATGCCACCCTCGTGGAGCGTTCCGCCCCAAAGATGCCAGTATGACGTGCTGTCTTCAGCCACATACACTTCGCTGCCGTTCTGCCATACCGATCCGTTAGAGAGCGACGATTGCTCACCCTTGCCGTTGCACGAGAACATCGCAGCCACGGCAACGAACATAATGGGAATGAATGATTTTCGCATAGTTTGATGGTTTTTGAAAGGTATGTATAATAAAAAGAGGGCGTGACAAGACACTCGAAATCCGATTGTGTCTTGACACGCCCTTGCTTATAACGTTACTTTACCGGAGCTTCTGCCATAGTCTTCTTGAGCAGTTCCCAGAAAGGAGCCACTGTAGAGATGAGGCAACGCTCTGATGTGGTGTGCGGCGAACGCATTGTAGGACCGAGCGAAACCACATCGAGGTGCGGATATTTGCCCAGGATAACCGAGCATTCCAATCCTGCATGGTCAACCTGCTCGATTGCGTCCTCATTGAACAGTTCGCGATAGTTCTTTTCGAGCAACTGGAGTATCTCGCTGTCGGTGTTGGGGTCCCAACCGCCGTACTCTCCGCTCATCTCAACCTTCATGCCTGCCATCGAGAATGTAGACTCGAGAGTTGTGGCAATGTAGTCGCGCATGCTCTCTCTTGACGAACGTGCGAGCAGCTTGAAGTAAGCGTGGCCGCCCTCGATGTCTATGATGGCGAGGTTAGACGATGTCTCTACAACCGACGGGAACACCGGAATCATGCGGAGCACACCGTTGTGGCATCCGTAGATGGCATCGAGCAGGTTGTCCTGAATCTCCTCGGGCACCTCAGTAGCAGGCGCTTCAACGTCCTCAGCGAAGAACTGTATGTTCTCTTCGATAGTGCGATACTCGTTGTTGAACAATGCGCACCACTCGGCTACGGCTTCCTTCAGAGCCTCAACGTTCTCCTTCGGCAGTGTGAGCACAGTCTCGCACTCGAACGGAATGGCGTTGCGCATGTTGCCGCCGTGCCATGTGGCGAGGCGTGCTCCGTACTCGGCTATTGCCTCATGTACAAAACGAGCCATGAGCTTGTTGGCATTGCCGCGTCCCTCGTTAATCTCCAAGCCCGAGTGTCCGCCCTTCAATCCCTTGATAACAACCTTGACGGCAGCGTCGTCCTTGTCGGTCTCCACTTCCTTATATTCGAGTGTGGCTGTTACGTCGACACCGCCTGCCGAACCGATAACGAACTTGCCCCATGTCTCAGAGTCGAGATTGAGCAGAATATCGCCGTTCAATTCGCCCTCGGGCAGGTCGTTTGCACCGAACATACCGGTCTCTTCGTCGGCAGTAATGAGTCCCTCAACGGGTCCGTGAACGAGGGTCTTGTCCTCCATGACAGCCATGATGGCAGCCACACCGATACCGTTGTCGGCACCGAGAGTGGTTCCCTTAGCCTTAACCCATTCGCCGTCTACGTATGTCTGGATAGGGTCGGTCTCGAAGTTGTGTGTGCTCTCTTTGCTCTTCTGAGGCACCATGTCCATGTGAGCCTGCAGAATTATGCCCTTGCGGTTTTCCATTCCGGGAGAAGCGGGCTTACGCATCACTATATTACCAGCCGCATCCTTGAATGCCTCAACGCCTACGCGGGCGGCAAACTCAAGCAGCATGTGCTGTACTTTTTCAAGATGTCCAGACGGGCGCGGCACCTGTGTCAGTGCGTCAAAGTTGCGCCAGATACATTCGGGGTTTAGGTTTTTGATTTCACTCATAACAATTGTTTTTATTAGTGATTAAAAAATAGTAGTATTTATTGTTTATACTTTATTCTTATTGCTGTATTTTCCGCTTGCGCATGAACGAAAGCGCCGCCCAAGCCCACACGCCCATGCCTACAACGAGCAATGTCTGCACGCTGTGAACGATGAGCACGAAGTTGAGAGCATCGGTCTCGCCCACTCCATACAGCAGCAGCATTGTCTTCACGGCAAAGTGCCACGGACCGGCACCATTGGGTGTCGGCACTATGACGGCAATGCTTCCGACGATGAACGTCACCATTGCACACGACATACCAAGCCCTGCCGTGGAGTCGAAACAGAAGAATGTGAGATAATAATGTAGGAAATAACACGCCCAAATGGCGAGCGTGAAGACGACGAAGCGCATGGGACGCTTCACATTGCGTATCGACATTATGCCCTGCCAGATGCCTTGCACCGTGGCTTTCACCTTATTATATATAGCAAACCTACGCATAATGTACCACGCAAGGAGGCATACTGCCAGTCCGCAAACGGCTGTCACAATGTAGCCAGTAGTGGTAAATCCCGCCAGAAGGGCACCGATGTTGGTGCCGGTGCGGTCGAAGAAGGTGTTGAAAACGCTGAATTGGCATAGCATAGTGACAACGGCTATGCCCATGACAAGCGCCGAATCGATGGCACGTTCTACCACTACCGTGCCCAAAGCCTTGGGAAACGACACGCCGTCGTAGCGGCGCAACACTCCGCAACGGGCAAACTCGCCTATACGGGGCACTACCAGACTGACGGCATAGGATAAGAATATGGAGTAGACACTCACCGATGTGCGAGGATGTTCGCCCACCGGCTCGAGCGTAAGGTGCCATCGCCAGCCGCGAAAAGCCTGCGCCAAGATGCCGAACGGGAATGAAAGCAACATCCACGTCCAGTTCATTTCGTGCAGCAAGACACGCTCCACCTGGCGAAAGTCAAAACCTCGATACATCCAATAGAGTATCAATCCGCCAAGCAGCAGCGATAATGCCACCTTAAGTGAGTCGTTTATGATTTTTTTGAACTGCATATGTATATGCAAAAATACAAAATTGTTTTATGACACGACTGCTAAAAGTCTAAAAATATGTTTTTAGGGCTGTCTTTTCTTGTAAATGCTTGTGTGTTAACGAAAAAAGTCGTAACTTTGCACCCGCTTTTCGGCGTAACCGATGACGGGAAGAAGAGTTGCCCATTATGTTGCGCGAGAACGATAAAACAAATTTAATTATCAAATTAACAATGGATTTAATTAAAGTTGCTGAAGAAGCATTTGCAACCGGCAAGAAGTTCCCTGAGTTCCGTTCAGGTGACACTATCACAGTCGCTTACAAAATTATCGAGGGTTCAAAGGAGCGTATCCAGCTCTATCGTGGTGTAGTTATCAAGATTTCTGGCCACGGTGACAAGAAGCGCTTCACCGTTCGCAAGATGTCAGGTACTGTTGGTGTAGAGCGTATCTTCCCGATCGAGTCACCCAACATTGAGAGCATCGAGGTTAACAAGCATGGTAAGGTACGTCGCGCTAAGCTCTACTACCTCCGTAACCTTACTGGTAAGAAGGCTCGCATCGCTGAGCGTCGCGTTAACACAACCAACGCTTAATCCGTACGGACACCTAACTCGAAAAGAGATAAAAAAGGATTTTGCACGCAACCGCGTAGCAAAATCCTTTTTTTTATTTCAATTCTCAACTCTCAATCTTCTCTTCTTCATCCTTATTCTCGCCTTCCAGATACCGCTGAAGGTCTTCCACTATGCTCTGATATTGCGGCGACGACACATAGCCTACATTGCGTCGCAATACGAATTCAGCCTCACCTACGCTCGACGAGTAGCACGACAGCTCGTTGCGCTGCTGTGTTGCGTGCACACTTTGGGCTGAAATCTCGCGCTCACGTTCGCGTATCAGCTGATTGCACACCTTCCTTACGAGCGGCACCACTACCTTATCAAACAGATGATGGCCCTGAATGTACATGTAGGTCATGTCGGGACGCACGCCAAGACGGCGCAGATCGTCCTTCACAGCGGCATAGCTTTCGCGCGCACCAGGGTGCTGGCGTTGCAGCGTCTGAACCTTATGGCCCACACGACGGCGCAGATTGGCAAGTGCCTGCTGGCTGTTTTCGGGCGAGATATTGCCCATTTCGATGATGTGAATGAAGTCGCTTATGGCAAAACGGGGCGTTGCACCGGTGCGATACGACCATATATTCCACACAAAAAGCGGGAATATGGCGGTGGAGAAGTCGCGCAAGAAAGCCTCAAAGTCGAACGTCTGGCGGTCGTTGAGCGCCACTGCCACGCAAACGGCATGCAGCGACGGAGCGTAACATTGCATGTTCTCGATGGCGTAGGCGTAAGAATGGAATATGTAAGGATTGTTGAGGATGGTCTTGGACGACCCGCTGGCACCCTGTTCGAGGTAGTCGTAGTCGGCATCGACGCACGCTATCATGTCACGCCCTACCCCTCCGGCTGCAATAAGACTCATAATGGCAGCCTTCTTGCCTCGTTCCAGATGGTCGAGACGCGACGGCAGCATCACCTCGAAGTAGCGTTCGGAGTTCTCGAAACGCGAAAGCACCGACCGCCAGAAGAATATGTCGTCGTAGCTTTCGACGTAAGCCACGATGCGACGGCGCGCCTGACGCGAGCTAAGGCGGTTTGCCGCCTCTACATATTGCGACGTTATACTGTCGCGCAATCGTTTGGCCATAAATTGAGTTTTGAATTTTGAGTTTTGAGTTTTGAATTATTCTCGGCTGCCGCCTGCGATTATGAGTTTTGAATTTTGAGTTTTGAGTTTTAAATTATCGGCAAAGCCGTTTTTGAATTATTCAATTTTGAATTGACAATTCATAAATCATCAATTCATAATCGCAGGCGTAGCCGCGAACAATTCAACATTCAACACTCAACATTCAACATTCCGCCCTTGCGGCGGTTAATCCGTAATGTCGCTCACTTCAGTAACTCTGTCAGCCCATCCGTTCATTATTACGGCTGGCGAATGGGTGGTAAGGATGATCTGGACGTTAGGATTGAGCGTGAGGATAAGGTCGATGAGGCGCTGCTGCCAGTCGACATGGAGGCTCACTTCGGGTTCGTCCATAAACAGAACGTAGGGCAACTGGTCCTCAACGAGCACCGTAAGCAGTATGACAAGCATCTGCTTCTCGCCGCTCGAGAGCTGATACGGGCTCAAAACCTCGCCAATTTGCGAGAACCGTATTTCGTTTTCGGTGCGTATAATGGTCTTGCCCGTCTCCGAGAAGAGGTCGTCTATAAGGTCCTGAAACGTCTTCTTCGGAGCGGAGATGCGCTGCGCTTCGAGTGCAGCATCAGGACGTCCGTCTTGCAGACACGCAATGATGCGGTTGCCGATGTTGACCTGATAGTCGAGATACTTGCGCTGAAGGAAGAACAACTGCATGTCGAGTTCGGTGGCAAGGTCGCTCAACGAGGTGTTGAGTTTGTTTACTGCGTCGAGATTCCAAAGCGGACGGTCGAACGAACGGATAACGTCGTAGCGTATCCACTTGGCATCTTCGGGCTGCACCTTGAGCCTTACGCCCTTGAGCATGTGGCTCGGAAACTCGCCACCGGCAGCCAATCCCTTCACCACCTTATTTAATATGGTGCTCTTGCCCACACCGTTTATACCGCTCAGAATGTTCACCTGGCGGTCGAGATTCCACACTACGTGGCGCTTGCCGCTCCACAATGAGTCTATCTCTATCTGTTTAATGTATTCGGCGTACTTCATTTATATATATATTTAAGGTGCAAATTCGTTTTACAAATATATGAAATAAATTGATACAATGTATTCGGATAAAACGATATTTTTATACCTTTGCACCCGTATTTGGTAAAAGGGATAACAGAAAAGGCAAAAAATGACATTCAAAACAGACAACAGACAACCTCTGATAGCACACTTATGCATACTCACGGCTTGCGTAATGTGGGGACTGATGTCGCCCATCGGCAAGGATGCCATGCAACACGGCATGGACAATATCAACCTTGTATTCATGCGTGCGGCTGGAGGTGCATTGCTGTTCTGGCTCACTTCGCTGCTGTGCAAGCACGAACACATGCCCTGGCGTGACATTTTGGCGATGAGCGGAGCCGGATTGCTGGGACTGGTGGGCAACCAGTGCTGCTTCACCATTGGACTTAGCATCACCACTCCTTCAAATGCCAGCATCGTGACAACGTCGCTGCCCATCTTCGCCATGATACTCTCGGCGCTGATACTTAAAGAACCCATCACCGGAAAGAAAGCCCTTGGCGTGGGCATAGGCTGTTCGGGCGCTCTGATACTCATCATGTCGAGCGCAGCGGCACACGATTCGCGCATCGGCGACATCCGGGGCGACCTGCTGTGCATATTCGCCCAGCTGTCGTTTGCACTCTATCTGGCGCTCTACCGGAATGTTCTGCGCCGCTATTCGCCCATCACCGTGAGCAAATGGATGTTCACATGGGCAACGTTATTGCTCTCGCCGTTCATGATACCGCACGCTGTGCGCACCGACTGGAGCATCGTAACGCCCGGAGCGTGGGCAGGCACGGCATTCGTAGTGTTCTTCGGCACATACGTAGCCTATCTGCTCATGCAGACAGCGCAGAAGACTTTGCGCCCGACAGTAGTGAGTATATACAACTATATGCAACCCGTTGTGGCTGTGTCGGTGAGTCTGGCAGCCGGAATGTGCGTGTTCACATGGAAGCAGGCGCTTGCCGTGGCACTGGTTTTCAGCGGTGTCTGGCTCGTGATAAAGTCGAAATCGCGCCACGACATCAACACCGAAAAGGCTGCAGAATAACAATAGGGTGTTATTCGCTATCGGACGACACAGCAAAATGATTCGTCCGAGTGAGAAGGAAAAATGCGATAATAGCATGCAAATTGCAATATGTAGCTTACAAAACGTTATAAACAGCATATGTACTGCATAAAATATGTTGAAAGGGACGTATATTAAATGTTAAAATCGGGCAAATCACAATTTATAATCGTAAATTTGCACTATTAAACAACATCCCTAAATCAAGAAATAGGCAATAGCCCGGCACAGCCCGGATAATAAAACCTGATAATTATATCATAACAAAATATGGACTTGTATAACTTCGATTACAAAAGAATGAAGCCTGCCGAACAGCTTCCACTGCACAAGCAGGACACATGGGAACTGACGTATGTAACTTGCGGCAAGGGAAAACGCATAATGGGCGATACCGTTACAGATTTCGCCGATGGCGATCTGGCTTTCATTCCGCCACATATACCACACTGCTGGAAGTTCGACTACGACCACACCGACGCCGAAGGACTCATCGGACACTACACCATCACATTCCGAACTGAGTTTATCGACCGCTGCACAAGCGCGTTTCCCGAACTCACTGAGCGCCTCGACCAGATTAAGTCGATAGCAACGATTCTGTCGTTCGACCCCAACACCACAGCCCTCATAGCCGACGTGCTGCGCAGAATGGCTCACGAAGACCGCTCAGAGCTGCTGCCCTACATGTTCCGTCTGCTCCTTATAATATCAAAACGTGAGAGCAATGCCGTAGTAGTGGGACGCACTCCCGAGGCCGACCGCACTTCAGAGCGCATCAACAAGATAAAGGACTTCTCGCAGAAGAACTTCGCGCGCACCATCACTATCGACATGATAGCCGAACACGTGGGCATGAACCGCTCGTCGTTCTGCACCTTCTTCAAGAAGGCAACGGGCCAGACCTACATAACATACCTCAACAAGCTGCGCGTAGACCGTGCTTGCAGCCTGCTGCGTCAGGGCACATTCAACGTGACAGAGGTGTGCTACATGGTAGGATTCAACGACGTGCCGTACTTCAACCGCTGCTTCAAGAACAACCGTGGAATGTCGCCCAAGGAGTATGCCGACGGCGTAATATCAAAGCGCCAGGTGCTCACGACACGACAGATGGTGCCCGAACAGCGAATAAAGTAACTGCTGACAGCATACAGCAGCAAACATAACACATAGCAACAAAAACAGCATTTCATGACACAGAAAACGTGTCAGGAATGCTGTTTTTGTTGTTTTTTTATGCCTAAAAAGCTCATATTCATACATTTTCGGTCAATATACCACATTTGTGGTATGCCATATAACCAATTTGTGCGATTGTATGGCATACGGATTTGCCCTAACTTTGCAACCATGAAAGACAAGAAGTCTGCAAAAGACTCGCTTCATAATCTTCATAAAGTAAAAACACACATTTAAAAGAAAGGGCAAACACTATGAGCAACAAGAAACTCCACTTCGAAACACTCCAACTGCATGTAGGACAGGAAAATCCGGATCCGGCAACCGACGCACGTGCCGTGCCTATCTACCAGACCACATCGTACGTGTTCCGCAACTCGCAGCACGCTGCCGACCGATTCGGACTGCGCGACGCAGGCAACATCTACGGCCGACTCACCAACTCTACACAGGGCGTATTCGAGGATCGCGTGGCTGCCCTTGAAGGCGGTGTAGCAGGACTGGCAGTAGCTTCGGGAGCCGCAGCCGTGACCTATGCGCTGCAGAACATTCTGCAAGCGGGCGACCATATCGTAGCCGCCGACAATCTGTACGGTGGTTCGTTCAACCTCATAACACACACTCTTTCCACACAAGGCATCAGCAACACCATCGTCAACGTCAACGACCTTGAGGTGCTGGAGGCAGCAATACAGCCCAACACGAAGGTGGTTTACGCCGAGACATTCGGCAATCCGAACTCAGACGTTACAAATCTTGAGGCAGTGGCAGCCGTTGCCCACCGCCACAACATTCCCTTCATCGTCGACAACACATTCGGCACACCTTATATTATACGCCCGATTGAGCACGGAGCCGACGTTGTGGTACACTCAGCCACTAAGTTTATAGGCGGACACGGTTCGAGTCTGGGAGGCGTAATCGTCGACGGCGGCACATTCGACTGGAAAGCCAATGCCGACAAATATCCCACACTTGCCAAGCCAGACCCAAGCTATCACGGTGCAGTATTTGCCGACGTAGCAGGCAAGGCAGCCTTCGTTACACGCATTCGTGCCGTGATTCTGCGCGACACTGGCGCTACCATATCGCCGTTCAACGCATGGATACTGCTGCAGGGACTCGAAACTCTGTCGCTGCGCGTAGAGCGTCACGTGGAGAATGCGCTCAAGGTGGTGAAGTATCTGGCTTCCAATCCGAAGGTGGAGAAGGTGAACCATCCGTCGCTGCCTACACATCCCGACCACGAACTGTACGAGAAATACTTCCCCAACGGCGGCGGTTCGATATTCACATTTGAGATAAAGGGCGGTCAGGAAGCCGCATGGCGATTCATCGACCACCTCAAGATATTCTCACTTCTTGCCAATGTGGCTGACGTAAAGAGCCTCGCCATACACCCGGCAACAACAACCCACTCGCAGATGTCGCCCGAGGAGCTGGCACAACAGCACATCACGCCCTCGACAATACGTCTGAGCATCGGCACCGAGCACATCGACGACATCATCGACGACCTGCAGCAGGCGTTCGACGCCATTTAAGCCGGCGCCCGACGCAACCCAACCAGTTAACCACAACAACAAACAAAACAGAGAAGAACTATGATTGCAAAAAAGCTGACCGATCTTATCGGCAAGACACCGCTGCTCGAACTTGGTACCTACTCGGCCAAACGCGGCATTGAAACGGCAATATTAGCCAAAGTGGAATATTTCAATCCGGGCGGAAGCGTCAAGGACCGCGTGGCTCTGGCCATGATCGAGGATGCCGAACAGAAAGGACTGCTCAAGCCCGGAGCCACAATCATAGAACCTACAAGCGGCAATACGGGTGTAGGACTGGCACTCGTATCGGCGGTAAAGGGATATAAGCTCATTCTGACAATGCCCGAAACGATGAGTGTGGAGCGCCGTAACCTTGTAAAAGCTTACGGCGCTACCGTAAAACTAACGCCGGGCAAGCAAGGAATGGCAGGCGCCATACAGGCAGCCGAAGAACTGCGCGACGCCACTCCGGGCAGCATCATCCTGCAACAGTTCGAGAACCCAGCCAACCCGCAGGCTCACTACAACACTACGGGCGTGGAGATATGGGAGCAGACTGAAGGCAATGTGGACATATTCGTGGCTGGCGTAGGCACCGGCGGAACCCTGTCGGGCATCGGCAGACGGCTGAAGGAGCATAATCCCAATGTCAAAATAGTGGCTGTAGAGCCGGCATCGTCGCCCGTACTGAGCGGCGGCAACAGCGGTCCGCACAAGATTCAGGGCATCGGAGCGGGCTTCGTGCCCAAGACATACAATGCCGACATAGTGGACGAGGTGCTCACCGTGAGCAACGACGACGCCATTCGCACCGGCAGACAGCTCGCCGCTGAGGAGGGATTGCTCGTAGGCATCAGTTCGGGAGCGGCAGTATTCGGCGCCACACAACTGGCTCTGCGCCCCGAAAACCGCGGCAAGCGCATCGTGACACTACTGCCCGACACGGGCGAACGCTATCTGTCGACAGTGCTGTACGCATTCGACGAGTATCCGCTCTAAAACAATAAGCAGTACCCAAGAGAACATGCAGAGGGTATGTAAAAAGTAAAAAGAATAGAAAGGCGACTGTAAATAGGAGGGTATAGCATCCCTGTTATACCCACTCAATCTACTGTAAATGAAGGCTGAGTGGGTAGGGCGGGGACGCCCTACCCTCCTATTGTTTTTCAAAAGGACTCCTTTTGCCCTTCAAAAGGACTCGTTTTGCTCACTAAAAGGACTCCTTTTGCCGACCAAAAGGGGTCCTTTTGCATGCCAAAAGGACTACATTTGCAAAGTGCAAGCAAAGGCTTGTAAAAATCACATTAATATTATACTACAAATACGTTTGTTTGAGGTTTTTTATATAATTTTGTAACGGCGTGTAAGCAGAGCAATTTCAGCCGACACGCCATTAACCAGAATAACAAAAATACAAAAAACAAAGACAACAAAATCTATGACAACTTTAACTCTCGCCATCGTCGTCGCCTTCGTGCTGGGATACACCTGCATCGCCACCGAAAGTCTGACTAAAGTGAACAAGGCAGCCGTCGCGCTGCTTATGTTCGTAGTATGCTGGACGCTCTACATGTTCGATCCGCTGCAGTATCTCACACTCATGCACCCAGACTACACGGGCGGCATAGCCGGAATGGCCGAGAAGGTGACCACCATCATCCAGGAGCACCTCGGCGACACCTCGACTACACTGTTCTTCCTTATGGGTGCCATGACAATCGTGGAGATTGTCGACCAGAACGGTGGCTTCAACTGGGTGCGCGGAGTGATGAAGACCCACTCGAAGCGCGCATTGCTGTGGCGCATCGCATTCATGACGTTCATCCTTTCGGCCATTCTCGACAACCTCACCACAAGTATTGTGATGATAATGATTCTGCGCAAGCTCGTGGCAGACAAGCAAGACCGTCTGATATACGCCTCGCTCGTGATTATAGCAGCCAATTCGGGCGGCGCATTCTCGCCCATCGGCGACGTCACCACTATCATGCTGTGGAACAAGGGCTTGATTACGGCAGCCGGAGTTATCATGGAGATTATCGTTCCGTCGCTCATCTCTATGGTCATACCTGCATTCATACTGCAATATCATCTTAAAGGCGAACTGCAGATGCCGCAGATTAAGGCAGGCGCCAACGATTCGGTAGGCGACTTCACCGACACACAGCGCAAGGCAGTGTTCGTAATCGGTGTAGGCGGACTGATGTTTGTGCCTATATTCAAGAGCATCACACACCTGCCTCCGTTCGTAGGCATACTGCTCGTGCTTGGCGTATTGTGGACCACTACCGAAGTGTTCTACCGCCACCTGCACCGCGGACACGACGACGAGGGTACGCAGAAGCGCGTGAGCAACCTGCTTTCGCGCGTGGATATGTCCACCATCCTCTTCTTCCTCGGCATCCTCATGGCTGTAGCCTGCCTCTCTGAGGTTGGCGTTCTGGCCGCTCTGGGCGAGGGACTGAACACCGTATTCGACGGCAACCACTATCTCGTGACTGGTATCATCGGCGTTTTGTCGAGCATCGTGGACAATGTTCCGCTCGTGGCAGGCTGCATGGGCATGTATCCCGTTGCCGCTACCGGCGACATGGCGGTTGACGGCATCTTCTGGCAGTTGCTGGCTTACTGTGCCGGCGTGGGCGGATCAATGCTCATCGTAGGTAGCGCAGCCGGAGTAGTGGTTATGGGTCTGGAGAAGATCACCTTCGGATGGTACATGAAGAAGATCACATGGATCGCCTTCGTGGGCTATCTCGCAGGTATCATCAGCTACTACTTCATCAGAACGTTTGTGTTTTAAGTGAAAAGTCCCACAAAAGCCCCACCCCCAAAAGCCATAGAAAACAGAAAAAATTGAGATTTTTTAGAAAAAAGTGCCGAAAAA
>OQVT01000430.1_pt1 | contig 23170 bp, 33 predicted proteins | sample 1691561 | NCBI WGS metagenome assembly OQVT01 (sample SAMN03418260, study PRJEB22391) | human gut metagenome | biome: human-gut; feature: organic feature; material: feces | host: Homo sapiens | place: Tanzania | collected 2013-01 | reverse complement strand
GTTGGATAGTATATAATGCAAAGACATTTAGAACCCCAGTAAATTGTAAATATGTTGTGTTGACCTTTGAGAAAGATTTAGTACCTTTTGAGGAAAGGGAAAATCTAATGATGAATGAAGGAACAACATTACAACCTTATGAAGAATATACAAATGGTTTGAAAAGTCCTAGTGTTGATTATCCACAGCCAATAGAAGCAGTTGGAACAAATGGAAACATTTTGATTGATATTGATGGTCAAACAGTTGAGATTGAAACAAAGTTGTATGGAAAGCAAGTAGAAGAAGCAACAGAATATCATAATTATATTGATGAAGATGGACAGCATTGGGTTGGTGATGTGTTGGATGTTTTGGCAGGAGAAATAACAAGATATGTTACAGTAAGTGAAACAGAAGGAATTAAAGCATTACCAATAGGACAGGAAACAAAAGAGCATATAGACATTAATGTTTTGGATTTTGATGTATCAGATGGAACGAAAATAGAAAACAATTCCCACGCTTATATGTTTTGCGGATATAAAAGGAGGGATTGAAAATGGAAACACTTTTTGCAAGTTTGGTATCTGCGGCAGTGACACTTTTTGTGTGTGTGTTAAATAATAAGTCACAGAATGATAAAACAAGAGCATTAATGGAGTATAAGTTAGATGAATTAACAGAAAGGGTAAACAAACATAACAATCTGATAGAAAGAACATATAGATTGGAAGAAGATGTTGCATTACATGAAGAAAAGATAAAGGTAGCAAACCATAGAATAGAAGATTTAGAAAATGGGAGGTAAAAATAAATGTTTAAAAATTGTGTATTTAAACCGAATGTAAACACAGTTGAATGGATGAAAAAAGCAGGAATCAGAGCAATTAAAACAATGGCTCAGACAGCAGTGGCATTAATCGGAACAAGTGCAATGATTGAAAGCACAGATTGGAAGATGATTGTTAGTGGTGCAGTCATGGCAGGAATTGTGAGTGTATTGACAAGCATTGCAGGAATTCCAGAAGTACCAGAACAAACAGAAACAGAAAAGGAGGAAAATTAAAATGGCAGATATTATTGTTGATGTAAGTTACCATAATGGTGTGGTAGATTGGAACAAGGTAAAAGCGGCAGGAATTAAAGGGGCAATCCTCAGATGTGGGTATGGTGACAATATCGCAACGCAGGATGATAAACAATACAAGCGCAATGCTGATGAATGTACAAGGTTAGGGATTCCGTGGGGAGTGTATATTTACAGCTATGCAAAAAACACCACACAGGCAAAAAGTGAAGCAGAACATGTTTTAAGATTGATTGCACCATATAAAGGAAAGATGTCATATCCAGTGTATTATGACCTTGAAGAAAAAGGGACAGAAGGAGTAGCAGTACAAAATGCTCTTGTATTTGCGCAGATTATTGAAGCAAATGGTTATATGTGTGGAATCTATGCAGGACAGTCTTGGTGGCAGAAATATATCGGAAACAAACTTGACAAGTACACAAAATGGGTTGCAAGATATAACACACAGAAACCAATTGGAATTTCTGGAACATATGACATTTGGCAGTATTCCAGTGATGGAAAGGTAAATGGAATCAATGGCAGAGTAGACATGAATGAAGTGTACAGAGATTTTCCAAGTGAAATTAATGGAAAGAAGGAAACGCCAATGGATGGGTATGTGAAAGAAAATACAGGAGTGTTACAGGACACAAAAACAGAACATTTAGGCGAAACAAATTATAATGTTCATGCAAGGGGTATCGGATGGCTTCCAACGGTATGTGATGGAATGTTAGCAGGTTCAGAAGGACAGAACAGAAGAATTGAAGCATTAAGACTTGATGCAAAAGGTAATGCAGATGTTTCTGTACATATGAGAGGAACAGGGGATAAAACATATACAAATGTAACAAAAGAAACAATTTGCGGTACGGTAAATGAACAAAGAAGAATTGAAGCAATTAAGATTGCTGGAAAAGATTGTTTCTATATGTATAGAGTTCACCAACATAAAAATGGTTGGACAGAGTGGAAGAACAATGGTGAATGGGCAGGAGAAAGAGGAAAATCATTACAGCTTGAAGCGGTAGAGATTAAAAAGTCAATGTTTTCCGTTGATGCTCATATGCAAACAGAAGGATGGCTTGGAGAAATTGCCGCTGAGAATGTTGTAGGCATTACAGGAAAGTCTAAACGTCTTGAAGCAATTAAGATTAACCCATATGATAAAGAGATTAAAGTAAAAGCACATATTCAGACAATTGGTTGGGTTAATTATGGAACAGTAACAAAAGACACAGTAATCGGAACGGTTGGAGAAGGAAAGCGATTGGAAGATTTATGTTTTGAGGGTGATTTCTTTTTTAGAGTACATTTACAGGATTCTGGTTGGACACCTTGGACAAAAGCGGATGGAATTGCAACACTTGGAACAGTGGGGCAGGGAATCAGAATCGAAGCAATTCAGTTCAAGTAAAACAAATGGGATGGTTATACCATCCCTATTTTTATATTGACAAGTAAGCATTGTTTAATTATAATAATATGATTTAGCATTAGCTGAATGGGAGGCTTGGTCGTAAAGTGCAAGCAACCGGGAGATCATTGCGACGGTAAGTCCTCCCATCTTCTTGAGCAACGCATCGGTCTGATTCTTCGGAACCCGCTTGTGGTTCTTTCTGAAGGCGTAGAAGAAAAGCTCAGGAACCTTTGCCGTCGGGTAATCGACAACATCATCCGGCTTAAAGCCTCGATTCTGCGCGAACACGGCAGTCTCACGGTCAAAGTCCAGCTCGTAGACATTGCCGGAATCGTTGTCGGTGATACGCATTGGGTTCACTCTCTGAATTTCATTTGCTGCGTTGCTCATTATTTTACAATCTCCTTAAAGTGTTATTATTGAGTGGTTATTACACGCTTGCAGTCGGCTTTGCTTCCATGACCGGTGCACCAGTCGGGGTAATATACAGAGTGGTCTCGGCCATATTGCCGACCGCTGCATCGTTGATGCCAATCGGAGACGGCGTTCCGGTGTAGAATGTTGCCTTTGCGAGTTTCGGATGCACAACGGCAAACCACATAGCTTTCCCGGCTGCCGCCGCCGTTTCATACGCTTCGAGAAGTTCTTCCCAGAACGTAACGAGGTCATCTGTGAGGTTTGCACCGTATTCCAGCGCACCGCCAAGGTCTTTCAGACCGGCGACGTAGGTCATGTATTCGGTCTCTGCGAGTGTTGTAGAGTCGATGGTGTTCGGTGCCGGGTTAAAAGACGGCATGGATTTGATTTCCGGAATTACCTTATAGCCTGTGGTCGGACGAGTTCCTTTAGTCGTTTCAACGCAGTACTGCAAGGACATACCGGCAGTGGATACTCTCTGAGACATGATAGCCCTCCTGTTAAATTTGTTTTGATTTTCGGAAGGCTCTCGGCTCACGGCACTCGGCACATTATATTTTCGGTGTTTTGCTCAGTTTTGGTAGATCATGAAATCCTTGTCGCAGACTCCTTGGAATCGTACAACGATTCGATAGATCGTTGCATCCTGCAAGTTTGCGATAGGATTGCAAAAGGTTCTGGTGAACCCGATTCGCTCAAATGTATCACTCAAGGTTTGCAGGATTGCATTCGCGTCCTGCTTTTTGTACCCCGCGCGATTGGCGTAGATATTGCACTCATACATGAGGCTGACGGCGTTTTCTATGGTTGTCGTCCTCATGCGCTCATACACTCTGTTGTCGGATTCAATGACCGTGACGGCTGGAAAACTGGCAGGGATGTTCACATACTCGCCTGACACAAAAATGCCATTGTGCGCCGCTTTAAGCGTCTTGGAAATGATGTCGAAAATGTAGTTTTCCGGTTGAATCATTTATTTCTCCCATTCCTTTTCGGCAATGTATCCAACGGACTCTTTCATGATTTGAGCGGTATCGTACATGAATGGTCTGGATGGCATGCCCTTTGTCCAATGGCTTTTCCCATCGTCACCAGTGTACCACCAGCCTGCATCCCCGTGTTTGTTTACGTCATATTCCCATCCGGGGTATGATTTGTTTGGGTTTGGTTCTCTTTCGCCACGAACGCCGGTTCCCATTTCGACAAAGGCCGAATGCGGAGCTGTCGAGTGGATTCGCCAATCGTCTTTTTCCTGTTCCGCAACAATACCGTCTACAAGTTGGCCGGAATCGTATGCGTTGAAGTACATTGCGACGTTTTTTGCCTCAACCGCTCCCGCTTCTGCCACTTTTTGAGAGAGCTTTTCCTTATTCCTCTCGATTTTTTCCTTGTATCTTTCGAGAGCTTCAAGCGCTCTGTCGATGGAGTTTGGGTCTGAAAGAGAAATATTGATGTTCATTTTGAAACCGTAACTTGCTTGATTGCGAACTGAATGCTGTTTTTCCAGATGGCACGCTTCTTCACGATGTAGTTCCACGCACCGTCCGTATCTGCACCATCCATCCAAAGAATGGAGTTCTCGTTGATTTCGCAGCCAGTGTCTGCCGTTGTCATCGTCCTGTCGTAGTCCGTGATGTTTCCAAACTGGTCGGAGGACGATGCTCCACGGTTTGGAGAAACGCAAAGACTTGCGCGTTTCAACTCACCGTACTTCGGCAAATAACTACCAGTTGCGTTTCCTGCCTCGTCGACGAGCTCTTCTTCTCCCTCGTACATTTTATAAAAAACGTCGGAAAGATTTGAACGAAGATTCCGCACAGAATCAGCCTCCAATCGTCCTACACATTGGTGTTATTTCCTGTAAAAGAGATTCTGGAATCCCATCGGTTGACCAACTGCGAGACACTCCATTTTCTGAGTGTGAAAGCTGATAGTCAGCGCCATCCTTGTTGTACATGGAGAGTGCGATTCTGTACTGCAAATCTTCATATTGCTTTTCAATGGAATCCGGCCAATCTCCAAAAGGGTATCTGCGAGCCATGATAGCCGCTGCTGCGCTCGTAAGAAGATCGTTGATAAAGTCCATATCTTTTTCGCCGGTTCTCACCATGAGCCGCTCTGCGTTTGTCATGGAACTCGCCTCCTTTTATGGATTCTTCCTAGGGCGACCGCCCTTTGCTTTCGGCTTTTCCGGTTCCTTCTTATCTTCCGGAAGCACCTCAACAATAGTTGCGCCCTGGTTCACTGCTTCTTCCGCATTTTCCACTGTGATCTTTTCGTATGGGGCGTAGTAACGCCCCATAGATTTCACATGGTACGGAAAGGTCACGACCGCCATCACGCGATCAATAAACCTTAATGACGTAGGTTTCCGACATGCGCTCGTAGGACGGAAGAACGATCTCGGAAACGGTGGTCTTGGTGTTCACCGGGTCAACCGTGGTGGACACTGCAACCGCAACGCCGGTATCGACAATGGAAACGTTTGCTTCCGGCTTGCCCATGAGCGTGCGCTCTTCGGGAGTAGTACCATACCAAGTACCGCCGATTGCGCCTTCGGGCAGCAGCGTGACAAGCCCAGCGGGATAGAAGTAGGATGCAGTACCGCTTTCGTCCTTGTACTTCTTGCTGTACACAACGGGCGTAATGCCAAGAACGGACTGGAACACTTCGATGACGCGGGCCTTTGTCATGAACACATTCGCAGTGACATTCTGCGCCAGAACAGCGCTCTGGATGTTCTTATTGCGAATCAGGTGGTTCATGGTTTCGCCGTTCAGAAGCATGTATACCGGGCGCGTGCCGGTAAGCGTTTCGACGGCATCCATTGCGGTCTGAACATCCTTGAGCGGGTCAGAATTCTCATGGTCTGTCCACTTGTCAGTCGCAGTGGTCAACGCAGTGTAGTTGTTGGTCTTGTAGCTGCCGTCAGGATCGTAGTTGATGCTCGTCTGAACGCCATCAGCGAGGATGTTGATGCGCGGGCTGCCGTCAACAGTCGGCGCAAGAAGCTGCATTCTCATACGCTCTGAAACAACGTTCGCACCCTCAATCAGGGTGTTTGCATCGTTGTAGATGTTTGAGAGCACCATGTTAATTCCAAGCTGGTTGGATTCCTGGAGCATCATGATTTTTTGTTCATCTTCTTCAGAAACGAGCATAGACTCTCTGAAGAACGGCATATTCGTCTTTTCGAGCTTGAAGCCCTCGCGACCGCGAATCGTGGACTTCGCATCGAAATTGGACGGCGCAAGGGAAACAGGAAGACCCTTATGCGCCTTAATATAGGAAAGGTCGAGGCCGAGCTTCTTGTGTGCCGGGAAGAAACTCAAGCCGAGTGCGGGAATTCTGTTGGACGCAGTTTCCGTGAACTGTGCCGCGACACTCCTTGCGGAGTAGATATCAGTGATCTGCATTATGTTGTTCCCCCTTCCTTACATGAAAACGATGTTCTTGCAGGCTTCCATCGTGGGCGCATCATAGGTAACACCGGAGTGTTCCTGTGCGACGGACTTCCGGATATAGCCGCCAATAACAACAGTTGCCTGCGGGTAATTCTCCGAAACATCGTGAAGAAGGATGCCGATTGCGTCGGAAGATGCAGGATTGGAATCTGCTGCTGCCGTGGTGGTTGCCTTCTTGCCCGCTGCGGTGATCGGAGTGCCAGCCTTGCAAAGACCACTCGTAAACGCAGTGGTATCAAGGGTCAGAGCACGACCAACATAGGCGCTATTGAACAGAATTTGTACTTCGGCACCAATGTCAGTCTGGGTGTACGCAATAGAACCAAGACTCATTGATTTTATTCTCCTATCTTTATAAAATTAGATGTAATGCTTCAAAACGTCCATGGACGCCTTGTTCGCTTCGGCATTCTGCTTGCCGATTCTTTCGGCAAACTTAATATCTGCCGTCTTTTCGCCGCCCTTTTCGCCACCAGCGCCGTCAGGTCTGGGCGTACCCTTAATCATGTCGGACTTGATCTTTTCGGAAAGGGCCTCGTTTGCTCTCTTCTGGATTTCAAATACCTTGTCCATATTGCCTTCGTAAAGGGCGGCAGCAGCTTCCTGCGCATCCTTTTCGGAATAGCCCATGGAGAGATATTTTGCCGTATTCTTGGAGATCGTGCTTTCCTTGAGTAGCGTGTTATACTGCGATTGCAGCGTATCGAGCTGCTCCTTCTGCTCCTGTGCAACTCTCTGTGCTTCCGGGAGTTGTTCCCTTGCGACCTTTTTGAGGTCAGCAAGCTCGCTTGCGACCTTGTCGAACTTCTCCTTTTCGATCATTCCGCTCCTGTCCTGAGCTTCGGGAATTTCAACATTCAGAAGCGCTGCGACCTTGTCCGCGTCGCTCATTGTTTCAAATCCCTGAATCGTGGTGGTGTCAATTTTCGGCATAATGTTCTCCTTTTGCGTTATTTTTGGCGTTCTCTCGCCATAATTTGCGTTTAATTATTCTCTGTTCTCTCAGAGCTGCGTTTTTACGGCTTCTCTGCCGGTATTCAACGGCGCATAACGCCGATAGAATCATTTTGTTTCAATTACAGGTTCAAGCCTGCAACGGCATCCCCAATGCGGCTTTGGTGGAACTCTGTCAATCTGGTAAATAACATTGTTCCTTTTATGACAGGTTGTGCATTCGCGCCCATCTTCCTTTGTGATCCACCGTACCTTTTTCACGCCGGAATCGCGGTACGCTTTCAACTCTGCCGCGTCGGAAACTAGGTCGCAATACTGCGCCGTCATGTTATCCCAGTAGATTTCGGCCTTTTTTAGCTCTTTTTCTTTTTCGGGATAATCGGGAGCTGAAACTACGGCTTCTTTGGCCCGGTCTCTTTTGCGGACGATCTCGTTCTCGTACACATATCTCGTCACAGGCTCGTACTCAAGCAGGAAGTCGGACAACCACTTACTTTTTGGAACGAGCTTTTTCTCAGAGTTATGGCGCAAATAAACAAGCTCTGCTAACTCAAAAAACGTCGATTGATTGTCTTTATCCAGCGCCTTAAAGAGCGCATCAGTCGTTTTAATGACATTTAGTTCATCAAAATCATTTGCATGCATAGCTCCGAGCGCATTTCGAAAGCGAATTGTGGATTTTTTGCTCAGAAGCTCCGTGGCTTTGTCGGCATAGTAATACGGGTCATTCCGTGATGTTTTGGTTTTCATCGTCGTTTACCGAATTCTTCAAAGATTCCTGAAGTTCCCGCTGCGATTCCTCGTAATACCTCATGGATTCCCGATAGCATTCCTCGGCATCAGGGATCCCGGCAAGCACCCACGGAATCTTCGGGTGAATCTTGCTGTTATTAAGTCCCTGAGTAAGAATCTGCATTCTGGAAAGCATATTCGACAAGTTATTTCTTGCGTGCTCGATCTTGATGTCTTTCATTTCAATGTCAAGATGCGAGACATTTCGGCAAATATAAAGGCAAATCCGAAGGAATTCGCGCTCCGAGCGATTGAACATCTTTTCGGTGTCCTTTGCTCTGCTTTCGGCGGCCTGCCAGCCGTCGCGCATGATTGTCGCTGTTCCGGTGTCGCTGGTGGAAGAACCACCGTTCCGGTTCGGCATCCCGCAAATTGTCAGGACCGCATCATATAGATCGTCCACAACCGTCTGTGTAGAAGTCTGGCTCAGTTCGGAAGAAATGCGGTATACCTTTGCCTCTGCACCAGCCAAGACGGTCTTTATTTCGATTGCCTGTCCTCCGCTGGACAGCTTCTTGTAGCTCTCGTCGCTGCATTCGCAGTTCTGGAATACGTCGTAGGCATTCACGAAATCCTGAATGTTATCCAGCCGGTTCGACTCAATGTTGTTGATCGCATCGAGTAGCGGGAGAACAATCTCGAAAGCCCCAAGCCTTGCCTCATTATTCAGATACTCAATGACAGGAATGTAGCCGCCGAGGTAGGAATGCTCAGACCTGATAACTGCATCGTTTTTTACCTCAAAATATCTGTTCGGCGTGTAGATGCAGTAATACGTGTTCCCATCCTCGTCGGTCTGTTCCACAACGCCAGCCACCTTTTTGTGGCCGATTCCGCTGTGGTAAATGCAAAATGCCTCTCGCGGGTCGAGTGTGTAAATGCAGATAGGGCTTCCGTAGGTATCTCCGTACTGGTCTGGGACAACCATTCGAATGCCAACACCGCAAATATTCATCCAATCGACAACTTCCTTGTCCTTGGACTCCTTGTCCTCTGCGTCCATGAAACTGTTCAGAGTGTTGACCGCCTCGGATACGACATCTTTTCCCCCGGATGAAACATACTGCACTGATTCACTCAGAAAGTATGAAGTTTTAAATGTCACGATTTCGTTTGCTCTGTTTACGGCCACTTTGTTGTTGACCGCCGGGCGAACGAGTTTTGTCTGTCTATCAGGACCTTACTTCTCTGGATTTGGCAGCTTTCGACGTGGTGGTGCTTTACAATCACTCCGACGTGGAGTCGCTTTTTCATAGTTATCCCGAGTTCAAGCAGGGCGACATCAGGATTATTTCCTATGGAAAGAATGTCGTTAAATGCATAGAGGAGGCAGGGCTTAAAATCGCCCTCCAGGCACCTACGCCTCAGGCTCCGTCCGTAGCGAAGGCGCTCGAACTGTTTTTGGAAGATAGCGAATAATGCCTACAGACACGGGACATACTTTTCCTAAAGACGAAAGGATTTGCGGAAAGACCACCATATCCACCATTATGGAGAAAGGACATTGGGGGAGTGTGTCGTGTTTGAAGTATTGCTACGTGCCGAATTCCTGCGACGGGAAGAATAGGATACTGGTGAGCGTGCCGAAGCGCCATTTCAAGCGGGCGGTGCGCCGTAATCTCTTGAAACGCCGCATAAGGGAGGCGTATAGGCTCAATAAGGGAATCATCGACTCGCTGGGAGTGGACATAATGTTCATTTATTCCTCTAATCAGTTAGCAGATTTTTCCCAAATAGAAAACGATGTAAAGGGGATTTTGTCTAAATTGGCTAAATAATAGGCTATGGTCTCTTGGAAGAAGATATTGAATTATCCATTTATCCTGCTGATAAGGTTTTATCAGCGGTGCATCTCTCCGCTGACCCCTCCTTCTTGTCGATTTACTCCTACTTGCTCGCAGTACGCACTCGAGGCTTTTCATAAATATGGCCCGCTTAAGGGATTGTATCTGAGCGTGAGACGCATCTTGCGCTGTCATCCTCTGGGCGGAAGTGGGTATGACCCCGTGCCGTAGCGATTTTTTTAGTATATTTGCCCCTAATGAAGAATATCCGAAATTTTTGTATCATAGCTCATATCGACCATGGTAAAAGTACTCTGGCCGACAGACTTCTGGAGTTGACTCAGACCCTTTCAGAGAGGGATATGGACAGCCAGGTTCTCGACGATATGGAGCTCGAGAAGGAGAAAGGCATTACCATAAAGAGTCACGCCATCCAGATGTCGTATCAGTATGAGGGACAGACATATAAACTGAATCTTATCGACACTCCGGGTCACGTCGACTTTTCTTACGAGGTGTCTCGAAGCATCGCATCGTGCGAGGGAGCCCTTCTGGTAGTGGATGCTTCCCAAGGTGTTCAGGCTCAGACCATTTCCAACCTCTATATGGCCATAGACCACGGCCTGGAGATTATCCCGGTTCTCAATAAGATAGATATGGAATCGGCCCAAGTGGACGTGGTGACCGACGAGGTGTGTGAACTTATAGGATGCGCCCCGGAAGACGTCTACAAGGTGTCTGCCCGTACGGGAGAGGGTGTGGCTCCGCTACTGGATGCCATAGTCGAGAAGATTCCTGCTCCACAGGGAGACCCGGGCGCTCCTCTTCAGGCTTTGATCTTCGACTCCGTGTTCAATCCTTTCAGAGGTGTAATCGCTTATTTTAAAATCAAGAACGGAGTTATCAGAAAGGGCGACAAGGTCAAGTTCTTCGCTACCGGTAAGGAATACGACGTCGAGGAAGTGGGCCTTTTGAGAATGAAGCTAATACCTACTGCGGAGGTTACCTGCGGCGATGTGGGATATATCATTACCGGCATCAAGAGTGCCGTGGAGGTAAAGGTGGGCGACACCATTACTCACGTCGAAAGGCCTTGTGCTAAGGCGATTTCGGGATTCGAGGAAGTGAAGCCAATGGTCTTTGCGGGTATGTATCCCGTCCAGGCCGACAAGTTCGAGGAGCTTCGCACGGTACTCGAGAAATTCAAGCTTAACGACGCATCCTTCGTCTACGAGCCGGAGAGTTCGCTTGCCCTCGGTTCCGGATTTCGCTGCGGATTCTTGGGCCTTCTCCACTTGGAAATAGTGCAGGAAAGGCTTTTCCGCGAGTTCGATATGGACGTCATCACCACCGTGCCGAACGTGTCCTATAAAGTATACACCACTCAGGGCGAGGTTATGGACGTGCACAACCCTTCGGGACTGCCGGCGCCTACCCTGATTGACCATATAGAAGAGCCGTACATTCGCGCCCAGATCATCTCCAAAACGGAATTTTTCGGGCCAATAATGAAGCTTTGCATCGACCGCCGCGGTGTGCTCATAAGCCAGCACTACATAACCGCCGACCGCGTGGAGCTGAACTACGATATGCCTCTCGCCGAGATAGTTTTCGACTTCTACGACAAGCTGAAGACCATCTCGAAGGGATACGCCTCGTTCGACTATCACGTGATAGACTTCAGGCCGGCCAAGCTGGTTCGCCTCGACATCCTGCTTAACGGAGAGCCTGCCGATGCCTTGTCTACGCTCATCCACGAGGACAACGCCTACGATTTCGGCCGCAAAATTTGCGTGAAGCTCAAGGAACTCATCCCGCGCCACCAGTTCGACATCCCTATCCAGGCTGCCATCGGCGCGAAGATTATAGCTCGCGAGACGGTTAAGCAGGTGCGTAAGGATGTGACTGCCAAGTGTTACGGCGGTGACGTGTCTCGAAAGCGCAAACTGCTCGAAAAACAGAAAGAAGGAAAAAAGAGAATGCGTCAGGTAGGTTCCGTGCAGGTGCCTCAGTCCGCATTTATGGCTGTACTTAAATTAGATTCGTAAAAATATGAACAATTTGCTTTTGATTGGAAATTTGGGAACAGGGGAGATTCTAATAATCGCCCTTATCGTTTTGCTCCTTTTCGGTGGTAAGAAGATTCCTGAGCTTATGCGCGGACTCGGAAAAGGCGTAAAGAGCTTCAAGGACGGAATGAGTGACGTCGAGAAGGAGGTAAAGGACATAGACAACCAGATTTCTTCCAACGACAAGAAATAATAGGAGATGTCTGATAATTCGGAGATGTCTTTTTGGGACCATCTTGAAGTTCTCAGGTGGTCTTTCTTCAGGGTGCTCATAGCTTTGGTGGTGGTATTTCTCATCGCCTTCGCCTTTATGCCCCACATCTTCGATTCGGTGATTCTGTCTCCTTCTAAATCGGATTTCTTCGTCTACACTTGGCTAAGCGGACTTTTCCCTCCGGGATTTAACATTGACATCATTAACATTAACGTCACCACGCCTTTCTTTACGCATATGAAGGTGTCGCTGTGGATGTCGTTGCTGCTGATTTTCCCTTACCTGCTATTCGAAATATGGCTTTTTGTGGCTCCCGCCCTTTATGACGGAGAGAAAAAAGGCGTGAAGGTGGCCTTCCTCGGAGTGGCCATACTTTTCTATATAGGCTGTGTAGTGGGATATATCGTGGTTTTCCCCATCACGTTCAGGTTCTTGGCCAGCTATCAGATAGGGCAGGACATAGTTACCCAGATTTCCCTGGATTCCTATATGTCCACATTCATCTCCATAATATTCATTATGGGATTGGTCTTCGAGATTCCGGTATTGGCCTGGCTGCTCTCGAGTCTGGGAATCCTGCACAAGTCGACGTTGAAGGAGTACAGGAAGCATGCAGTGGTGGCGTTGTTGGTATTGGCAGCGATCATCACTCCGACAGGGGACCCGTTTACCCTGGCGGTCGTGTTTCTTCCTATTTATCTTTTATATGAACTGTCCGTACTTATCGTGAAAGAGTAGAGTTTTTTATCTATATTTGTGTTATTATGTTAGATTTGCTGTATATACATTGGAACGTGGACCCGGTCCTCTTCCATATCGGCCCCTTAAGCATCAGATGGTATTCTCTGCTTTTCGTCTCAGGCTTTATTTTCGGTTACTATATCTTCCGCAGTTTCTATAGACGCGAGGGCGTTAATGAGGCTTATTTGGATCCGCTTCTCTATGCTATGCTGATATGCGTGGTGATAGGTGCGAGACTTGGACATTGTATTTTCTATGATCCGCAGTACTATTTTGGGAGCACACAGGGCTTTCTGGAGGTGTTCCAGCCGTGGAAGGGCGGATTGGCCAGTCACGGAGGAGCCATAGGCATCTTGATAGGTCTGTTGTGGTATGCTAAAAAGTATGGCCGGAAAGAGGGTTTCGATTTCTGGTGGGTAGCGGACAGGCTGGTGATAATCGTTTGTTTCGCAGGTGCTTGCATCAGGCTTGGCAATTTCTTCAATTCGGAGATTTACGGCTATCATACCACTCTTCCGTGGGGCGTGATTTTCGAGCGTACCGGCGATCCGCTTCCTAAGCATCCGACTATGCTTTATGAGGCTTTGTGCTATGTGGTTTTAGGAATAGTGCTTCTGAGTCTGTACAAGAAGAGGCTTGACAAGATGTATCGCGGGGAGTTTTTCGGCATATTCCTTACATTCTGCTTCGGATGCAGGGCTTTGCTGGAGTTTACGAAGGAGCCTTCGGTTACTCTTTTTACCATAGGAGACGTGGTCATCAATATGGGACATGTGCTGAGCGTTCCGTTCATCATCGCGGGAATAGTCATCTGGGTAGTGTCTTGTAAGCGAAAGGTTCCGGCTAAGATAGTCAGGAAGACGGGCGGTAAGGGAGTTCACTCCAAGTAGTTTTGAACTTCAAGTCTTTTTATGTAATTTTGCGACGCGAAAATCATAAATATCAAATATAAAATTATGCAACAGTTTATCGATTCTTACGATTTCAAAGGCAAAAAAGCCATTGTTCGTGTGGATTTCAACGTTCCACTTAACGAGAATTTCGAAATTACAGATGATACACGTATCCGTGCAGCTCTTCCTACTCTTAAGAAGGTGCTCGCTGGCGGTGGTGCATTGATCATTATGTCTCACCTCGGACGTCCTAAGAAGGTAGACCCTAAATTCTCTCTCAAGCACATATTGGCACACGTAAGCGAGCTTCTCGGAGTTCCTGTTCAGTTCGCCGAGGATTGCCAGAAGGCTCAGGCTCAGGCAGCGGCTCTTAAGCCGGGCGAAGTTCTCCTTCTCGAGAACCTTCGTTACTATGCAGAGGAAGAGGGAAAACCTCGCGGACTTGCAGAGGATGCTACCGATGAGGAGAAGAAGGCAGCTAAAGACGCTGTAAAGGCTTCTCAGAAGGAGTTCGTAAAGACATTGGCATCTTATGCCGACTGCTATATTAACGACGCTTTCGGAACAGCACACCGTGCTCACGCTTCTACCGCTCTCATCGCTAAGTATTTCCCTAACGACAAGATGTTCGGTTACCTTATGGAGGGTGAGATCAAGGCTATCGACAACGTTCTTAAGAACGCAGAGCGTCCTTTCACTGCCATCATCGGTGGTTCTAAGGTAAGTAGCAAGCTCGCAGTTTTGGAGAATATGCTCGATAAGGTAGACAACCTCATCATCGGTGGTGGTATGGGTTACACCTTCATCAAGGCAGAGGGTGGTAAGATCGGTAACTCTCTTCACGAGGACGACCTTATGCCTGAGGCACTTTCTATCCTTAACAAGGCTAAGGAGAAGGGCGTTAACATCTATCTTTCAGTTCAGACTCTCGTAGCTGACGCATTCTCTGCAGATGCTAATACTCAGCTCGTGCCTTCACACGAGATTCCTGATGGTTGGGAAGGTGTGGACGCAGGTCCTAAGTCTCTCGAGCGCTGGAAGAAGGTTATCCTCGACTCTAAGACTATCCTCTGGAATGGTCCTGTAGGTGTGTTCGAGATCGACAAGTTCGCTCAGGGAACACTTCAGATCGCTAAGGATCTCGCTGAGGCTACGGAGAAGGGTGCATACACTCTCGTCGGTGGTGGCGATTCAGTGGCTGCCGTTACTAAGATGGGCTTCGCTAAGAAGGTAAGTTACGTAAGTACCGGTGGTGGTGCTATGCTTGAGGCTCTCGAAGGAAAGACTCTTCCTGGCATCGCAGCTATCCTCGAATAATCTTATATTCAAATAAATAATCAGGGCAGGCCATAGCGGTCTGCCCTGATTTGTTGATGTTGTCCCTGGTCAGTCACTAGTGGTGAGGAAAATATTCGCTTGGATGATACACAGGGTCCCCCTCTGACCTTCTTTTTACTATAAATATGTTGTACAATATAGAAATTGTATATATCTTTGTAAAACAATATATGAGATTATGACTTTTGAAAGAATTGTTGATGATGGAAGACTTTGGGCGGTCAGATATGACGGGAAGGAGATTAATTGTTTCGAAGAATTGTTTGGTCACTGGTACGATATGCAGTGGTTAAGGGATTTCTTTCAAAACAATATTTCTGATCTTGAGTCATTTTTTCATATTTCAAATGTTTATGATGCTGTTTTGGGGACAATCGACGAAGCGTCTCGACTTGAATGTCTGATGCTGGACCTTACTCCTGAATCTAATCTTGACCTTTTATTTAGGCATTTGGAGAATAGTAGGTTTTCTCAAATGCTCTTGAGTAGGGAGAAAGCTAAAGGAGATGGTTCGAGAAAGCATCCTTCCTGGTTGAGAATATATGCCATTAAGATGGAACCCGGTGTATATGTTGTTACCGGTGGTGCCATTAAATTAACAGCGACAATGGCAGAAAGACCGCATACATTAATGGAACTTAATAGATTAGAAATGGTTAGGAATTATTTCATTGACAATAACGTTTTTGATAAAGATGGTCTTAATGATTTTTTAGAAAATGAGTAGGGTAATAGATTTTCTGACAGAGCACGAGAGCACGTCTTCTTCGAATTGGAAGAAAGATGCTTTATGGAGAAGGGATAATGAAAGATGGCTTAAGTATGCGAGAGTCATAACGATAAGAATTATGGATGCGATGGATGAGCAGTCCATAACCCAATCTGTCCTTGCTCAAAGAATGGGGTGTAGCCAGCAGTATGTCTCTAATATCTTGAGAGGAAACTCTAATATGACTCTTGAGACGATAGCTAAGATAGAGGATGCTTTGGGTATAGATATCCTGAATACGACTTTGAACTATGTTTCGGGGTATTTTAGTGATAGCGTCACTGCGCCATCATATGGAAACGATGAGAAAAAATAACAGCAGCTACCAGAATGGCGACTGCTGTGTTGATGTCTAATCAAAAATTACTAACCTTTTTGCAAAGGTATGAAAAAAGGTTTTTCGTGTCACTACCTAAAAGTAGTGATTTTGCACTTCTTCTATAGCGAGTTTATGGCCTTCGCCTTTTCGATGAAGTAGTTGTTGTTCGTTCCTAGGAGCCGGTAACGGCAGTTGCTCCACGAAGCAGCTTCGTCTTTGATGCTCATATCTTCGCCGGTGTCATTAGGCACGAAGTCGCTTATTCGTTTCTGCCACTCCTTAATTCTGTTAGTCGCGCTGTCGTAATCCATTAGCCCGTTTCCCGGAGTCACGAGGCGCTTCAGTTCATCGACGTAGATTTGTTTGAATTCCGGAATGCGAATGAGACGCTCCATAAGCTTTCCCATTCCTCCCCACTGAGTAGGGTTTTGCTTGGCCGGGTCAAAGCAGTTGCTGGTTCCGAGGGTGTTGTCGTAGTCGTAGGGGATAAAGAATACCTTGTAGTTCAATTTATCCGGTGAGTTGAAATACAGGTAATAGTTATTTCCGTTATTCCACATATCATCCCACATCCCGACTGCTACATTGACGGCGTATGTGCGCATTAGCAGCTCTACGTCGCATACCTCGCTTATCCACTTCTTGAAGCTCTCGTCGCTTTTTCCGTTAAGCTTGGCTATAAAGTCCTGAAGTTGCGCCTTTGCGTCTTCGAATGTACCCACGGTCTCCTTGAGCTCGTAGGTGTATTCGTGGATGTTGTCATCTTCGCCGAAATTGGCATTCGTGGAGCGCAGGTCGGCGGGCCCATTGGCCGTGTAAGTGCACTTCCAGAGGTTTCCGTCGGTGCTGCCGAACTTGTCCTTCTTACGGGCGATGTATTTGTTGTCGTATGGTTCTATGAGGCTGTAAACTCCGAAATATGCAGGTTTCGTGTCGCCCTGGACGTGAATCCATACTCGCGCATAGCATATTCTCGACGCGGTCCAGATGCCAGCCCTTTTGAAAAGGTCGAAGCAGAAAGGCTCGCGGATGTAGGTAGGGTCGTTGTTGAACCACTTGAGTGTCATCTTACGTATGCCGTTGATTTCGTGGTCCTTATTTTTCTCGAATTTTCTAAGGTTAAGCCCGAAGTGGCAGTGATGCCAATCCGCCCCTTCCGTCTGGTGCGTGCCGCTTTCCGGTCTTCTTCGGGAGGTGTTGCCCCTGAGTCTAACGCCTGCGTTAGTGATGTTCCAGACATCGTTACCTTTCTTATAGGTGACGTCGCAGTGGAAGTACGCCTTGGTCTTGTTGTCTTTATCGTAGGTCGTAAGAAGTCGCTGCCATTCCTCCGGAGTCAGGCTTATGGTGATTTCCGGGATTACGTCGAAGTCCCAGACGTAAGACAGACCGTCACCAGTGGATGGTTTGTCCGGGGTGGGCTTTCCCGGAGTAGGTTTTTCGGGTGTGGGCTTCTCGGGAGATGGCGTAGGCTCGTCATTTATTTTATCACAACTGCAGATAATGAGGGAGCATAGTGCCAAGAGTGTTAGAATCCTTTTATGCATATCTTCCTTAAAGTAAAGGGCCGCAGCCTCACGGCGAGCGACCCTAAAATGTGTACTAAAACCTAAACCTATAACAAAGATGCAAAAGGAAATGGTTTCGTTGCACACATAGATGAAAAAAACTAAAAATTATTCAGCTTTTTTTGCAGCCTCAACTGAAAGTTTGCGGAACTCCTTAAGATCTTTCATAAGATCAAGAGCAGCTTTGCGTGCGCGAGCGCCTGCAGCCTTGTTACCTTTCTCTACCTGTGCCTCTGCGTTAGCCTTGAAAGCTTCAATCTCAGCATTGATTTTTTCTACTAGATTTTTCATGACTCTTAGTGTTTAATGGTTTATAATTAATGTCTAATTCTCTAATAGGGTGCAAGATAAATAACAAAAAAGGTTTTTGCAAGATTTTTTTTACTTTTTTGCGTTTAAAACGTTCATTGCCCTGTCTGCACCCACGAAAATCCAGTCTTTTACCCCTTGGATGACCTTTTCCGACAGATTCGTCATCTCCTTCATCTCCTCTTCACTGAGATTTCCCAAGACGTAGTCAGCCTGTGCTCCGGTGCTGAATTCGTGTCCTACGCCCATTCTTATTCTGGCGTAATTTTCGGTTTCGAGACATTCTGCTATGTTCTTCAATCCGTTATGGCCGCCGTCGCTACCGTTCTTGCGCATACGCAATTTGCCGAAAGGAAGATTGATGTCGTCGCATATTACCAGAAGTCTATCCGTAGGTATAGGGAGCTTCTGGAGATAGTATCTTACGGCGTTTCCGCTGAGGTTCATATAGGTGGAAGGCTTAAGAAGGTAAACCGTGCGTCCCTTTAGGTGAATCTCGGCCACGTCGCCGTAGCGCATGGTATTAAAAGCAGTATTGGATGCCTGACTCCAGGCATCCAATACCATAAAACCCATATTGTGGCGCGTCTTTGAGTATTCAGGACCTATGTTTCCCAGGCCTACTACCAAATAACTTTCACCAGCCATAATGGTAAGAATTACTTCGCGTTACGAGTAGGACGAACCTGACATATCACGGTGTTCTTCTCGCTTACGATAGTAATGTTATCGTAGTGGAGGTCACCAGCCTTGATCTTCTGAGCGATGTCAAGTGTAGTGATGTCTACGTTTACACTGTCAGGAAGGTTGTTCATAAGGGCTGAAATTCTAAGTGTACGAGCATTCTGTACGAATTTACCACCGAGCTGAACACCCTTAGAGTGACCTGAAACTGTGATAGGAACGTCTATGGTGATAGGCTTCTTGTCATCCACTGCGAGGAAGTCTACGTGAAGACATTCGTCGCTTACCGGATGGAACTGGAGCTCGTGAAGAACTGCAGTGTGAACCTTTCCGTCGAGGTTAAGGTCTACGATGAAAGACTGTGGTGTGCAGAGAAGAGCCTTCAACTCCTTAGCGTCTACTGTGAAAGCGATATTCTCGATTCCGTTACCGTAAAGAACGCAAGGAACCAATCCCTCACGACGAAAAGCCTTGATGGTAGCCTTTCCTCCGATCTCGCGGAGCTTACCGTTTAATTCAAAATGTTGCATTTTTCTAAATTTTTAAATGTGTTACTCAGTTCAGGACGAGCCTGAACCCCATTGCACCAAACCTAAAGGTTTTTCAATGCAAATTAATTATTCTGCTACTACTTCTACCTTGAGTGTAGCAACTACGCTCTTGTAAATCTTAGCAGTAGCCTCGTATTCGCCTACAGCCTTGATTTCAGGAAGAGTGATGTTACGTTTTTCGACCTCAACACCTGCTCCGGCGAGAATCTCAGCTACCTGGCCGGCAGTGATGCCACCATAAAGCTTGCCATTTTCACCTACCTTAGCGCTGATCTTAATCTCAACTGCAGCTGCTTTAGCGGCAACAGCCTGAGCGTCTGCTACGAGTTTAGCCTCTTTGTGAGCTCTCTGACGAAGTGTCTCTTCGTGCTGCTTGATAGCCGAAGCTGTACCTACTGTAGCGAATCCCTGAGGAACGAGGTAGTTAAGAGCGTAACCTGTCTTGACATTTACGATATCACCAGCCTCACCGAGACCGATAACTTCTTTTTTCAAAATAATCTTCATACTCTCGTCGCTTATTTAAGAAGGTCAGTAACAAATGGGAGAAGAGCCAATGAACGAGCTCTCTTGACAGCCTGAGCTACCTTTCTCTGGAATTTGAGAGAAGTTCCGGTGATGCGGCGAGGCAAAATCTTACCCTGCTCGTTAAGGAATTTCTTCAAGAACTCAGCGTCTTTGTAATCTACGTATTTAATGCCGGCTTTCTTAAAACGGCAGTATTTCTTTTTGCGAACCTCTACGGTCGGTGGGTTCAAGTAGCGAATCTCGCTGTTTTCTACATTAGCCATGGATTAGTCCTCCTTAGTTTCTTCAAGTTCAACTTCTTCTACCGGTGCTGGAGCTGCCTCTACCTTAGGAGCGGCTGCCTTGTTAGCGCGAACCTGACGACGGTGCTCTGCATAAGCGATAGCGTGCTTGTCAAGTGCTACTGTGAGGTAGCGGATGATGCGCTCATCACGGTGATACTGTGTCTCGAGAGTCGCAATGAACTCAGGAGCAGCTTTGAATTCAATCAGGTAGTAGAATCCTGATGTCTTGTGCTGGATAGGGTAAGCAAGCTGCTTGAGACCCCAATCCTCTTCGTACACGATCTCGCCGCCGTTAGCTTTGATAAGATCAATGTACTTGGCAACCGCTTCCTTCATCTGAGCATCAGACAAAACGGGAGTTGCAATGAAAACGGTTTCGTACTGTTTAATCATTTGTTTATAAATTAAATTATTAAATATAGTCCCTTAAAAGGGGACGCAAATATAGCAAATATTTTTCTTAATGCCAAATTATTCTGTCACGTAGCCATCCCGTCTCAGTCCGGTGAGCCCCATCTTCTTGTATTCCTGCTGTATGCGGGCCGTGTCCTCCCTGGCGTCTCCGCTTAAGGCGAACTTTTTACCGTAGCCGATCTCCTTTTTCTTATAGTCGGCGTGTGACAAGAATACCGGTACGCCTGTCTGCATAGCTATGGTGTGGTAACCGGTCTTCCATCTGCGGATGGGCTTTCTGGTGCCTTCCGGACAGATTACCAGATAGAAATTCTCGCTTTCGTTAATGGTGTGAATAAGCGGCATAAGTGCGCCGGAAGGGTTCTTCCTATCTATCGGGAAGGCGCCCAGCTTGCGCAGAATCCATCCTAAGGGGCCCTTGAATGCTTCTTTCTTTATCATAATGTGAAGTCTGCCGTTCAGTGAACGGAAGTAAAAGAGTCCCATGACAAAATCCCAGATGGACGTGTGAGGCGCGAAGAGAAATATGCCTTTCTTTTCTTTCGGAACTACGTCTTCGCCAGGTGTGATATGCCACCCGAGCAGTTTTGTGAGAATAAAACGATGTATTTTCGGATTCATAACCTAAATGTCTATGTCTTCCAGCTCCTCTTCTGAGCGCAGGTGGGTGCGTATGAAATTCTGTCGTTCGAGAGTATTGTCCCCCATATAGAATTCCATAATCTCGCTGATGGATTCTTCCTCGGCCAATTTCACCCTGTCCAGACGCATCTTGTCTCCTATGAAATCGGAGAATTCGTTAGACGAGATCTCACCGAGACCTTTGAATCGGGTGATTTCGCAGTTTCCCTTCAGCTTGGCTATGGCTGCTTCCTTTTCCGGAATGTCGTAGCAGTAGTAGTTCTCCTTCTTGTTCTTGACCCTGAAGAGGGGAGTCTGGAGAATGTGCACGTGTCCGCGGCGGATAAGGTCCGGATAGTACTTCATAAAGAAGGTAAGAACCAGCATACGGATGTGCATACCGTCGTCGTCGGCATCGGTAGCCACTATGATTTGGTTATATCTCAAGTCCGCTACGTCTTCCTCTACGCCGAGTGCCGAAATAAGCAGGTTCAACTCCTCGTTCTCGGCCACTCTCTTGCGACTCTCCTTATAACAGTTTATAGGTTTTCCTCGAAGCGAGAAAACTGCCTGGAAGTTACCCTGACGTGCTTTTGTGATGGTTCCGGAAGCGGAATCACCCTCGGTAATGAAGATGGACGAATTATTTATGCACTCCTGAATCTCCTCCGGCGTGCGCTCCGTCACCTTGTCGTTATAGTGGTATTTACAGTCGCGCAGCTTCTTGTTATAGACGCTTGCCTTCTTGTTCTTCTCGCGGGTCTTTTTCTGGATTCCGGCTATCTCCTCCCTTTCCTTCTGGGCTTCCTTAATCTTCTCCTCGATTATAGGAACTATCTCCTTATGGATGCGTAGATAGTCATCTAAAGATTTGGCCACGAAGTCGTTAACGTAAGTTCTTATGGATGGGCCGGTCTCTCCGTCCGGTTTTTCCCACATATAGGTAGAGCCCAATTTGATCTTAGTCTGACTCTCGAAATGTGGCTCCTGAATCTGTATGCTTATGGCGCCCACGATGCCCTGTCTGCAGTCCGCCGCTTCGTAGTTCTTCTTGAAGAAATCGCGCAGGGTCTTCGCGATCGCCTCCCTGAACGCTGCCAAGTGGGTACCGCCGTCGCGCGTATTCTGGCCATTCACGAAGGAAGAGATGTTCTCTCCGTAGGAATTAGTGTGGGAGATTACGATTTCGATGTCTTCGCCCTCCAGATGTATCGGCGGATAGAGCGGAGCCTCGCTCAAGTTCTCCTTCACCAAGTCGGCAAGTCCGTTTTCGGATTTGTAGTTCGTGCCGTTCAGAGTAAGGGTAAGTCCTTTCTTCAGGTACGAATAATTCTTGACCATATCTTTCACATAGTCAAGGTTAAAGGCGAAGTTTCCGAACATCTCCCTGTCCGGGGTGAATCTTATGAGGGTACCGTTTTTCTCTTTCGTGCTCTCCTCCTTCTCCTCGATGAGGACACCCTTGGCGAACTTGGCCCAATGGCACATTCCGTCTCGGTTCGAGCACACGTAGAACTCCTCGGAAAGGGCGTTTACGGCTTTTGAACCTACACCATTCAGACCTACGGATTTCTTGAAGGCCTTGTCGTCGAACTTACCGCCGGTATTAAGTATGCTGGTGGCCATTACGACCGAGCCAAGCGGAATTCCGCGTCCGAAGTCTCTGACGCTCACGGAGCCGTCTTCGCCGACGTCGATGAGTATCTGCTTTCCGAAGCCCATAGCGTATTCGTCTATGGAGTTATCTATTATCTCTTTGAGTAATACATAGATACCATCGTCTTGATTCCTTCCGTCACCTAATCTTCCGATATACATACCAGGGCGCATACGGATGTGCTCCATACCCTCGATGGTTCGGATATTGTCTTCTGTGTAGTGTATTTGCTCTTCTGCCATAATTTAATTCAAAAGTGCCGCAAAGTTACAAAATTATAATGTCAATGTAAAGATGTATCAAAGGATGCGATGGGTCATTTGTGT
>OQVT01000428.1_pt1 | contig 23192 bp, 13 predicted proteins | sample 1691561 | NCBI WGS metagenome assembly OQVT01 (sample SAMN03418260, study PRJEB22391) | human gut metagenome | biome: human-gut; feature: organic feature; material: feces | host: Homo sapiens | place: Tanzania | collected 2013-01 | reverse complement strand
ATTTATCAGCCTCAGTAATTATGCTGTCTTTATCCGAATAAGGTTGTGGAAGTAGCCAAAAACATAAAGCCGTCGGCAAGAGGGGAATTGGAAATCACCACTGTCAATCAGAGATTTTTGGAAGATAAACAACTGAAAATCCAACTTCTTGGCAGGGGATTTGCTTGGTTGGATACAGGAACGCATGACTCTTTATCGGAAGCCTCAACCTTTGTTGAAGTTGTGGAAAAGCGTCAAGGTTTGAAGGTTGCCTGTTTGGAAGAAATCGCGTACAAACAAAAGTGGATTAGTAGGGACAGAGGTAGCAGAGACTGTTTCAAACTCTGCAGAAGCCGTTTTACCATCTGCGGAGAACACCCATTTTTCGTTTGCAAAGGGAATACCTGCTCCTTGCGTTTGATTTACACCACAATTAACATTGTAGGCACTTGCAAAAGCCAAATCTCCTTGCGCAACCAATACTATAGCATACTTTTGTCCTGAAACGTGTTTCAAAGACAGGAGGGCAGTATTTTGTCCATCATTTGCCGTAATCGGCTTTTGGCAATACTGTTTGACGGCAGAAACAACAAATATATTCAGCCACAAGAATAAAACAATAGTTAGAGGTCGAGAAATGTGTATTTTCATGAGTAGATATATATTGATATCAATGTGTTAAGCATATTGTTAAGAAAGAAAGAAAAATGTCGGCAGCAGGCAGTGTCCCGCTGCCGACATATTAACAGAAAGATTACTCAATCACCTGACCTTGTGCATTGTAACGGATGCCGTCACGAATGATAACGAGTTGTCCGTTCTCGATATATTTCACCGTGTTTTGCGCACCATTGACATTCTCCAATGCGGTAGGATTGCTTGATTTCCAAGCGTAAACATTGTCGATGATGACCATACTAACACCATTGAAGCCTTCAAATTTCATCCAGCGCAAATTATTACGTTTTGAAGTCTCTAATACATTTAACGGCAAATCAATAGAGTTCCATTCACCCCCTTTGAGTGTACCAAGTTCTGCCAATCGGTCATCATTGAAAGTCATCACGCCCGATACAAAGTCAGCATCTGCAAATATGTCCACATGCAAGTATTCCATTTCAGACAAATCCAAGCCGTGGTTGGTTCCATCATTGAAACCATCTGCAGCAATAATAGCATCTGTGCCCTCAACGTTACTCCCCCATGCAATCCAACTGACATTAGCAGTAGTATAGAGTAGATAGTGATTAGTCTCATCAAGAGCAATCTCGGAATACTGGATGCCGCTCCATGAGTTTTTACTAAAATCATGCGCCAATGCTGAAGTGTAGGAATCGGAATAAATAGAACGGACATTGGCTTGGAGTTGTGCAGGTGCACTCGGTGCGGCAGGATAGTCCAATGTTTGTACATCAGCCACCGTAGCCGAATTAGCCGACACATTACCTGCCGCATCTTTGGCGGTAACCACCATTGTATAAGTAGTGCCCGCAGTAAGACCCGTGATAACGATATTACCGTCTTGGGGCAAGAAATCTTTGCTGACACCCGTTGTCTCCACATGATATCGCTTAACTGCCACATTGTCGGTAGCGGTAACTGCCAATGTAACAGACGAGTAAGTAGCCGAAACAAAAGTGGCTGTTCCCATCACGGGTGCCTCAGTATCAGCAGGACCTTCAGCGCAATTTGCCGTCCAGTCGATGTCGGTAATTTCTGCCAGATCAAATTCCACCAAACCGCCACCTACTTTTGCCAAGCAAATATATTTGCCATAGAGGTCAGTAGGGACAGAGGTAGCAGAGGCTGTTTCAAACTCAACAGAAGCCGTTTTAGCGTCTGTGGAGAACACCCATTTTTCATTTGCAAAGTAAATACCTGCTCCTTGCGTTTGATTTACACCACAGTTAACATTGTAAGCACTTTCGAAAGCCAAATCTCCTTGCGCAACCAATTCGATAGCATACGTCTGTTCCGAGATGTGTTTCAAAGACAGGAGGGCAGTATTTTGTCCATCCTTTGCCGTAATCGGCTCTTGGCAATACTGTACTGCAGCAAACATTGATGCAGACATCATAGCCACAGCCACTAAAGAAAAAAGTTTTTTCATAATAATTGTTGATTTAATAGTTTGTTACTTGCGCCGAAACGCATTGCTTAAATTGTTTTTTCTGTTTAATTAATTTATTGTTTGTTAAAATTAAAGTTGTCTTATCCTAAGCCTATCCTATGCACATCCTATGCTCATCCTATGCTCATCCTATGCTCATCCATTTTACTTTTCAGCATAGAAATCAGGGCATTTATTTTATACTTTGTTAATTTTGCAAGGTGAATTTAACGGGTGTGCCTTCGGCGGAGTCGGGGGCGACCCAAAGGAGGAAATCGCCCGGTTCGGCGGAGCGTGTGTAGGCACCATCGGCACCGAGGGTGATACCGGGGGCGAGGTGCCAGTAGGCGAGGTCGGACTCAGTGAGCGAGAACGACACTTCGCGACTTTCCCCTGCGGGAATGGCGACGCGCTCAAAACCTTTGAGTTCGCGAATGGGGCGCGTAAGACTCCCTACCAAGTCGCGGAGGTAGAGTTGCGGCACTGCGACTGCCTCGACGTTGCCGGTATTGGTAATCGTACAAGTGGCGGTAATCGTGTTTCCGCTACCCATCGTCAGGACTGAATCCGAAAGAACGACAGGACTATAGTTGAACGTGGTGTAGGTGAGTCCGTAGCCAAAGGGGAAGAGAGGTTTATCGCCATACTCAAGCCAATAACTGGACTCGCCGAGCGAGAACTGGGGTGCACCAACGGGTATTTGGTCGATGAGGACAGGGTGGTCAGTGGGACGACCGGTGTTCTTCTTGTTGTAGTACATCAGGATTTGCCCTACGGCTTGCGGGAAAGTCATCGGCAGACGCCCAGACGGCGCGACAACGCCTGTGAGGAGGTTTGCCAACGCAGGACCTTGCATCGTACCACCATGGAAAGCATAGAGGACTGCGTCCACGAGGTCGGTTTCTGCACCTATACAGAGCGGACGCCCTGCCATAACAATCAGGACAACGGGTTTGCCTGTCGCCTTGAGAGCGCGGAGTTGGACAGATTGGTCCCCCGGAAGGTCGAGGTGCGCACGGCAGCGTGCTTCGCCCGAAAGGATACTCTCTTCGCCACCAAAATAGAGCACGACATCGGCTTGTTTCGCCTTTCGGGTCAGTTCGGCGATATTAGCGGGATTGACCTCGCGCGACCAATGCTTGCCCGTCTGCTCGATAAGGCGGATTTTGCCCTCTTTTGCCAATGTTCGGAATGCCATCAGAGGCGTTACGGTCATAGAATCAACTTTGTCGAAACACCAAGTGCCGTTTTGGTCGTGCTGGGAGTTGGCGAGAGGACCGCAGACAAATATAGAGACTCCCCCAACCCCCTCAGAGAGGGGGCTAATCGGTAAAATACCGTTATTTTTCAAGAGGACAGCGGATTCTTCGGCAGCACGTTGAGCCGCAGCGAGGGCTTCGGGTGTAAAGAACTCAGCACTATCGATGGCACAATATGGGTTGTCGAACAGCCCCAAACGGAATTTCAGACGCAATATGTCGCGCACGCAAGCATCGATTTGTTTCTCTGTGATTTTCCCCTCGGCAAGCAGGTCTTTTAGGTAACGCGGATAACCGTGTCCCTCCATATCCATCTCCATCTGTGCATTGATACTGAGCAATGTAGCCTCTTTAAGGTCGGCACAATTGCCATGAGCAATCATGTTTGCCGACGAAGCCCAATCGGACACCAGCATACCATTGTAGCCCCACTCATTGCGGAGAATATCAACATTAAGATGGCGATTAGCCGATGCCGGCACACCATTCAAATCGTTGAATGCACACATGATAGTAGCACTGCCAGCATCGAGAGCCGCCTTGAACGGCGGGAGATAGACCTCACGGAGTTGCACCTCGGGAATCCAAGTGGTGTTATAATCGCGTCCGCCTTCAGACGCGCCATAGCCTGCGAAATGCTTGACACAGGCAGCAAGGCGGATGGGTTCCACAGACCGCTCGCGCTGCTCGCTGTTAGAAGTTAGACCGCTTGCGCTGTTAGACCGCTCACTGAGTTCGCTGTTAGATGCAGGATATTGATAACCGCGGACGCAGGCGGCGCCCATAACGGAAGTGAGGTAAGTATCCTCGCCATAGCCCTCTGCTATACGCCCCCAACGCGGGTCTCTCGCCACATCAACCATCGGGGAGAAAGTCCATCGCAAACCCGCCTGCACAGCCTCTTGCGCAGTCAGACGAGCAGCGTCTTCCACCAAAGCGGGGTCGAAAGTAGCCGCCTGACCGAGCGGGATAGGAAAGATAGTACGGAAACCATGAATAATATCACGACCGAAGACCATAGGAATCCCCAGCCGCGTCTCCTCGACAGCGATACGCTGGTAGTGGTTCGCCTCCGCACCGACACTATTAAGCATAGAGCCTGCGCCGTTGCGCACCTGATTCTCCAAGTCCTCACTATACCAACCACCACAGACCTGCGTCATCTGACCAATCTTCTCATCGAGGGTCATCTTCGCGAGCAGTCTGTCTATCTTTTGTTCGGTGGGGTCTTGCTTTTGGCAACTTGCCAGCAACAGGACAAAGCATAACGGACAAAGGAGAAAGAACCAATAGGTGTTTGTTCGTGTTCTCATACTTCTATTTTTATAGTTTAACGGTTACGATTACTTGTTTGATTTGCTTGTCGCGAGAGAAGATGTGGCGAGAGAGGGTACGGGAAAGACACAAGGACTCAATATGCAAAGAGTCTTGCATTTCCACCTCAATGCTCTCGGTTTCACCAAGACGATAGATGAAGGGCGTTTGACAATACGTGAAACGCAGTTCACCATTGAGAAACTCCTCGGGACGGAGCATACCGGTCTGAATATGTATCTCGCCATCGACAACATGGAGACCAAGCAGGAAGAAACGGGAGATGATATCCTCTTTCACTTGTCCCGTCATACCGGGCTGCTGGCACCCCATCATTGCGGGTGTATGCGAATAGGCGTCGAAGGGGAAAGAACCATATTCGGCAGGGGACTTGTGGGCACCGATACCCTCTTGCACAGCGGCGTAGTGGGCTTTGAGACGGGCGACAGTAGCCGCTTCGGCGCAGGTATCCAACGCATTTTGTATATTCTCACCGATAGCCACAAGGAGTTTACTGACCATGTGCCAATAGATACAGCCCAAGCCCTCGTATTTGTAGAATGTGCCGGAACGCCCTGTGAACGCATGGTGGTTGAACATTCTCTCGTAGATGTCAAGCAGTTGCTGACGCTCCTCCGCGCTGACGGTTTCCGACGAGACATCGATAGCACGTGCCAGGAAATCGGCATTGTTGAATCCGGCATTGAAGTGTACCCCGCCTTCGCAGTCCTGTACCAGCAGGTCGGTAGCGTGGTCGGAAAGGAGTCGCTGAACCACAGGTAAGGTCAGGGTATCCTCAGGGAGATTGTTCTTCTCCAAGAACGATGGGCGACGCCGATTGGGATACAACATATAACTGCGCTGGTCCTCACGATAGAGCGCCGACCGACGCATAGCATCCAACAGGTCTGCCGCCTCGGCAGGCGAGAGAACACCCGCAGAGAGAACTGCCACCTGCCCTTCGAGCATCTCGTAGAGGTGGGACAGCAGGACTCCCCCCTGCCCCCTCTTCGAAGAGGGGGAGGTAAAAGATACCAAGTTGTAGGCGTGGTACAAGCCGTCGGGGCGGCGGTTGGCAGCGATGGACTCATCGATATAGGTCTGCACCTTGGCGAGGAATTGCAGGAGCAGGTCGGTAGCCAACTCTACTTTTTCGCCCGAATGACCTGCATAGACAGCGTTGCGGTAGGTCTCGCCTGCGCGCCCGACCGTGTCGATAAAAGTACGTCGAGTCTCGTCGGTGAAAGTGATTGCACCATTGCGGCACTCTGCATCGTGAGCAGCGAAAGCACTCAACACATCGCGCAAGAAGACAACCACCTCTTTGGACAAAGCATACGAAGCGTCCACACCCGCATACAGTTTCTCCAGAAAAGAGACAAAACGACGGATATAGCAGAGCGTAACCATAGAGGTGCCATAGCCGACGAGTGCATTATTGGCGTCGTTCCATTCGGGGCGGAGAGTGTTCATCCAAACACCCGCCTCGGGGATGAAGTTGCTCAGTTTGGTAAGCAGAGTAACGAGGATTTTCTCGGTGAAAGTAACGAGAAGCGGCTGATTATGCTTATCCAGCACCAAACGTGCGTCCTGTCCGTAAGCAGGCAGGAGAGCAAGAATATGCTTGTGAAGGTCATCGTCGAAACAAATAGAGTCCTTGGGATTGCGGACTATCTCATCGTAAGAGCGGAAGCGATACGGCACATTGGCAAAAGCGAACTCACGGTTGCCGAGCATACCACGCAACGCCTCGGGGTCGTGGGAGAAACTCAACTCCAACAGACGGCAGAGGTAAATGATTTGATGGTCGCCCCAATAGCCGATGTTCGACCACGGGTTCTCGGGCTCGATAACCTCCCAGTCGATACCCTCGGATGTAACTTTGTAGGGGTTGTAGCCATCAACGGTGGTGGCATTGAGGAACTTAGCGATAATACCATTGACATAATCCGGGTACGAGAGCGAAAGTGCTTCCCAGTTCTGGAAGATGTCGCGCCAGTTGCCCTGATAAGATATGAGTCGCTTGCCGTCTTGGTCATTGACTCGAATATCAAACATATTCCAAGGGCGACTCGGGTCTCCGTGCCGGCGAGAGAAAGTCAGCGGCAAGTACTCCATAAACAGGCGGTGCAACTGGTGGTCCTGCCGGGCAAGTACCAGTTCCTCAAGACGGCTGTAAGCAATATGCTCGGGCAGCCCGTTGAGGAAACCACGGTATTGGTCAGCCAAAGCATGATTGAAGGTAGCGATGTGCTTGGCAAAGGCAGCACCATCAATCATATAGTTGTCGCAATAGAAGCCTCCACGCATCGTATTGAAGAGCGTGTTGGCGAAATGGCGTGCCATCCCCGCCTCATCGGCGGTGGTTTGGATACCATCGTTCTGCCCAACGACAGCACGAAGTGTATCGGTGGCTTTGGCAATAGCGGTCTCCACCTGTGCGATGGCGTCCGGCTGCTGCATAAAACGCAGACTATTATGCACCTGTGCGGCGTCCTGCATCACATCGCAGATATTGTACCACGTATGGGATTCGCCGGCATTGAGCGTTTGTCCGATATGGGCAAAGACAGCCCCCCTGACACCTTTCGACTCCGGTTCGGCTACTATGGTTTCGCCCTTGCGGAAAGCGTCCAATTGGCAGGAAGATGTCAGATATTCCGCATCGGGTAGTCCTAATGTATATACCGTATTGCAACGCAGTGATTCACTCGGTTCGGCTCTGTCCACCAGGATTGCCTCCATACGGAACAAGACCATCGCCGTGTTTTCCACCTGTTCGGTTTTCTTGTAGGCATCGACCAGCGTAGAGAACACATTTTGCGTCTTTTGCTCCACTCCTGATGGCATCACGTTCTGCAAACCGTCCACCATCTCCACCTCTATGGCGTGGTCGGTGTCATTCTTGAGCATCGCACGGCGCACCCAACCGAAACGGTCGGCGGCTGTCCACTCATAGGAGAAGGTCAGTCCGAGATCGAAGTTTCTCTCGATAAAGAGCAACTTATTGCCCGTAACCGACTTGGCAATGCTGCGTTTGACAGCATACAAACCGAGATAACGATTAGAAAAAGGCTCCCAGAGACTCCCCCCCCGCCCCCTCAGAGAGGGGGTGATTGCATTATCGGATACTATTCGTATAAGGGTTTTAGCACCCGTGTGCTCGTAGTTCTCGGTAACTTTGTCGTCGGTATAGTAAGGGAAAAGTACCTGCTCGGGGTTGCGGCGACCGCAAGTAAGACCGCCCGTGGAGGAAATATACATCCAGAGGTCGGTATCACTCGCCAGACTGATAAAGAACGGTTGCATCTGATTGTAGTTCTCTATCAGGTAAAACTTTTCTCCATTGATAGTCAGGTAGCGTCCTGCTACATTCGTATTTTCTGTTGCGTTCATTGCTATATTTTGTTTAGTGTCCTATGCCGCTGAGCGGCAAGAGAAATAAAAGAAATTAAGCCGAATTTGTTTATTCCGCGGGCGGGGTACCCGCGTCCTCTCGGTATTCTCTCGGGAATCACATATGAATCACCTATGAATCACCTATGAATCACCTATGAATATCCTATGAATATCCTATTGTTGTTAGCACGATGGTATTACTCTGCGGCACGTCTTTCCTCCAACTCCTTTTTCATAAGGGCAAGGGTCGGTTTGTCGATATTGTAGAAAGCGAGTAGGATAGCACACGAAGCATAGAGGACGCCGGGAACAATACCAAAGAGGATGCGGATAGCAGACATAATCTCGGGAACGGCTTGTATCTCGGAGGTAGTCATGGTAGCGGGGTCAAAGCCCACGTGGCTCATAATAGCCCCCAGTATAGCCGCACCAATAGACCAGCCTATTTTCTGCGCAAAGACCGCCGCAGAGAGGCAAAGCCCCGTAGTACGGCGCCGGAACTTCCAATCGCCATAGTCGGCAGCATCGGCAAGCATTGTCCAAAGAAGCGAAATGGCGGGGGCATAGGAGATTTTTGCGAGGCAGTTGAAGACATTGATCAGCACGAAATTGGTGCCCGCAAAAAAGAGCATACAGAAAAAGAACCCCGACAAGATCGAACAGACGATATAGAGATTACGACCGCCATAGCGTGCGACGAGGGGTTTGGTAAACGGAATGGCAATAATAAGAGCAACCGTACCCAAGATATTGAATAACTGGCTCTTAGACTCGGCATCGCAGAAATACTTGAAGTAGTAGGTGGCAGAGATATTCTGGATAGCAAACATAATAAAGGAAACGATTCCTACCAGTGTCAGTACCACCCAAGGACGATTTTGGAAAAGCGACCCGAAATCGCGGAAGAGATTGGTATCCTGCTTGGCAGCCGGTGCAACACGCTCACGAGTGGAAAAGAACGTGATGAGCAACAGCACCACGCTAATCAGACCAAAGATTGCCACCAAATAACGGAAACCGTACTGATAGGCACTGCTGACCAAAGCGGCATTGTCGGCGGATGTCTCGACAAAGAGTTTGCGCGCCTCATCGTTAGCCATAGTGGAGTAGTCGATCCCGGACACACACATTGTACCGAGATAATAAACGCCATAAAGTGCGATACCCGAGACGATGAGTTGCCCGATGTTGGCAGCCACGAAACGATAGGAGTTGAGTCCCGCCCGCTCAATAGAGTCGTTGGTCATCACCGCCCCCAAAGAAGAATAGGGGATATTGACGATGGCATATATGACGCGCAGCATAACAAAGGTAATCAACACATAGGCTATCTGCGCATTGCCCGTGAGCGACGGTCCCCAGAAAGCGAGGAGGGCGCAGAGCGCAAAGGGAATAGCACCAAAGAGAATGAATGGTCGGAATTTGCCCCAACGCGTGTTGGTGCGGTCCGCCCAAATTCCCACGACAGGGTCCATCACGGCGTCCATAATCGTACCGAGAATAGCGATGGTGGTAGCCCAACCGATACTGATACCTGCAACATCGGTGTAATAGAAAATCAACCAAAAATTGACCATATCCCATACAAAATGGGAGGCAGTATCACCGAGACTATATCCTAACTTTTCTTTGACGCTGAGTTTCATTTTCAGGGGGATTTAGATGTTCTATAAATTATAGTAAAATAATAGGATGTTTTAGGAGTTATTTGTTTTCTTTATAGACACGTATGTAGTCCACATACATCTTGACGGGGGTGCCATCGGCAGGGAGAGCCGTGATTTGCCGGAAATTGGGGTCGTCCGCCGTTACCACTTCGGGGTACTTGGGCGTAGTGGGCAGTCCCGGGAAGAAACCGCCTACGGCGAGGTTCAGCACGAGGTAGAACGGTTTATTGAAATAATGCCCCGGTTTGTTGATTTCTTTATTACGGAGCGACAGGGCGAAATATGGTGCGACATCGGGGTATATGTCCCGGTCGAGATACATCGCCAGACTATCCTCTGTCCAGATGACGGTGAAGAGGTGGAAACTGCCCTGCACGGGGTATGGTGCTTCGCAGACACCTGCTTCGTTGGGGTATTTGCCGTTGTTGAACGCCTCTCCCCAATGGGCAGCACCATTGAAATAACGGTCCTGAACCCCCTCGTCAATACCTGTCTTATTCCCCATCTCGACGATGTCGATTTCGCCACAACGCGGCCAGACACAGCGTCCTTCGCGTGCGAGTTGTTCCGCCTTGGCATCCACGTCATCGTTGTTGCCGAGGTCGGTAGCGAGGTCGTTGCCAAGCATCCAGAAAGCAGGCCACAGGCCATCGGCGGTATAGGGGAATGCGATACGCGCTTCAATCTTGCCGTATTGGACAGTAACCTTGTCCTGCGTATTGAGACGTGCCGATGTGGCAGGACGATTGCCATAGTCCTCGCGCTTGGCGTTCAGCACCAGACAGGACTCGCCCGTAACAGGATGGTTCTCTATCGACACATTGCGCGGGGTGTAGTACTGCATCTCGGCATTGCCGCCACCACGGGCGTTGTCATCGATATTCCAATATGCCGTATTGATGGTATCGGCATCGAAATTGTCTTCCCAAACGAGGGTGTAAGCCGAATTGGATTGGCATGAAACCATACCAACAAGAGTTGTCAAAAGCAATATGCGCAATTTACGAAAAAACATTTGTTGTATTATTTATTTTCCAAAAGTTGATATAGAAAAGATTATTTTTTGATGATCTCTCCGGTAACGGAATACAGAGTTTCTCCTACAAGAATATACAACCTGCCATTATACAGAATCTTGCGTGCCGAAACAGCGGCTGAGGCGATTTCCAAGCCGGTAGCCCCATTCGTTACGACATAGTCGATATACGGAGTGTGGGTATCGCCACCGGCATACATCCACTTACACGCAACAGATAATTTTTGCCCTTCTGTGCAGTTGGTGAAAGTAATGGTGTTCTTATTCACCTCCTCCTTGAAACCATTGCTATTATCCCAAATAACGGGTACCAATCCAGCGAACTTGCTTGCATTCAGCACAGAGAAAGTATAGGTAACATCCATACCATTCTGCGTAATCCGGCAAGCGTAGTCGAGTCCTTGTTCGGTAATACCGGTCTGTTCGCCCACCGGCACCTCCACCGGTTGGTCCGGTTGCCCCGGTTCCGGCTCAGGCAAAACCGCTCCGCCCGGATTCTCTGCGAAACCACCAATGGTTATCACCAACCGCTCAGGGTGGCTTGTAGCACAAGTAGAGGACTGGTCGAATGTATCATCGTAGCAGAAAGCATACGTATATCCCTCATGACTACGAGCCGCATCGTGGAAGAATGCCACATACTTATTCCATGTATTGCGCGTAAAAAACGAAGCACGATCCCCCCAATCCTGGAGTTCGTTGTCCGCCTTGTTCAGGTCAATCATACCGCGGTTGATTGCCCCACAGAACTGTGCCTGGGTAGCCTTGTCCTCCTCATTGCCTGTAGCAAAAGCACCTGCGCCTTCGATTACATCCACAGTGGAAGGTTTACCTACCCTACCTATACGCGCCGGATTACCCTCAAAATGCATCACGAACTCACCATTCTCGACACGGCCATACCACGTACCACGCTCACCCAAGTTGCAACGAAGCGTCTTGCCGGTAAAAGCAGACCAAATCTGATTGATATAATTATCAAACTCATTGCTCTGTTTAACGGTTGCCACCTTGGAAGGTTGCATAATAATCGGACCAAGGTTGTCTTTGGTAATACGACTGATTTTGCAATTGTTGTAGATAGTACCGCCAAACTCCCGATCCCAATCGGCTATTGTAGCCGCATACGATTTCAAGTCGCCGCGTCTCATGTGCGCATTGTTGGCACCCGCAGCCACGTTGCCATAGAGGTCAATTCCCATTGGATACTGGAAAGCATCCACACGCGTAGTGTTCACAAACATAACATCGTTGTTGTCGTAGGAAAATTCCACGATCTCCCAACGAAGGTCTGCATTCGGGTCATTCGGGTTATTGAGGTCGGCACCGGCATATCCGTTGTTGAAAGCATGCAGGTACATCGGGCTACGGAAACCGATAAACATACGGCATGCCATCGAGCGGTCGATATAGACCGTGTTGCCCGGAATCTGATCCAAAGTAACGAAGATATTGGCATATCCCCAGTCGCCATCCACCTTATGCAGAGTATTAACCGATTCATTCAGGTCCGCCAATGTAACACCAGAGGCACTATTGCTTCGCAAATTGTAATAGATATCCGAGCCGTCCAGACGTTTACCTATAATACCTATGTATATATCGGTATCATCATACTGGCTATTGTTGGTAATCTGCATAGGGAAGATAGCATACACTTGCAGGTAAGCCACCAAAGCAATCAAGATTGCGGAAAACTTTTTCATATTCGTTACAATGGTTAGTTTGCTTCTTCAGAAACAGTCGGTTATGTTATCGATTTATTGAATTCTCTCACCCATTATGGTGTAGTATTGTCCGTCACGCTCAATCATAAGAACGCCATTGTGTATCCTTTTGCGTGCCTTTCCGTCCTCATCAGACACACTCTCCAAACCTGTTGAGTTACCCTCGACAGGATCGCTTGGCATAGCAGAATAGAACAACTCTCCCGCATCGCCGCGCTGATAGATACGTACATAATCCACATACATCGAGCGCGGTCCATTCTGCAAGGCTGTAACCCCATTGATATCGTAGATATCGGGGAAGTTACCGCCGACAGCCAAGTTGAAGATGATGAAATTAGCCTTGTGGAAATACTTACCTGTAGCATTATCCTCATTGCTGACAGGGATATCTATCACGTAATACGGCTGCGCATCAGGATACTTATCCAAGTCAACATACATGGACACACTCTCTGCATTCCAGATACAAGTGAAAGTATGGAAACCATCCTCCACCGAGTAGGAATTGGTGATAGCGTTGGCATACTGATAATGCGCATCCCAACGAGGTCCCCAATGACTTGCACCATTGAAATAACGGTCCTGTGTACCACTATTGATACCATTTTGGTGTCCGAGTTCAACAATATCGGTCTCGCCACAAGCCGGCCAACCTACCTCGTTGAAATCGTTGCCCATAAGCCAGAAAGCAGGCCATAGCCCGTTGGCAGTATTAGGGAACCAGATACGTGCCTCTATCTTACCATACTTGAAATAGGTTTTGCCCAACGAATTCACACGCCCCGAAGTGCAGGTTTTTCCCAAGTAATTCTCCTTGGTGGCAGTGAGAATAAGACAATGCTTCCCCGTAGCGGGTTCCACACCGAGGCGGACACCTTTCTCGCAGTAGTATTGCAACTCGTTGTTGCCGCCGCCATCGCCGTTCACCTCGATATTCCATGCGGCGGAATTAAGCGACGACTGGGTAAAGTCGGCATTCCATACCAAGGTATAGCCGTCCACAACAGGTTGATCCGGTTGTGCCGCTCCCGAAACCTCTTGCAATGTGATATTGTTTACACGTATGACATCTCCTCCGGCGGCATAGCCAAAGTCGAAAACGATGATACCATTACCTACTGCCCCCCCCTGAAAAGCAGGATTTGTGACAGTATTATTGCCCGCCTTGAGAGTATGATTTGACACATCAGATAAAGGTGAGTCATCAAACAATTTAACGGTTACCAGACTGATATCGTGTGAAGCGTTCATATTGCAAGAGAACGTATAAGTCTTGCCATTATTCAATACAATGCCATTGGTTTTGAGTTTCACCTGACATTGCCAACGCTCGCTGCATTGGCCCGGTACCGTCAGCACCAACTCGCCATTCTGCCATGTGGCAAAACTCTTTTGTGCATCACCGGTCCACCCCGGCATAGACCAACACTCCATAGTGGTAGTTGCCGCATTAAACAAATTAATTGCTTCGTTCTTTTCCAACTGATAATCGGCAAATGTATTTGCGTTGAGAACCAACGCAAATACAAATCCGACACTAACCAACAAAACCTTTTTCATATCTAATTTTTCAATTCTTGCAGATTTATTACTCCTTTCAGCATTTCGAGGCGCACCGTATGCCTACCTTTGCCGCACCGGACACCGGTATTCAGCGTACTCCATGCTTGCATATCCGCCGTTTTCGGCACATCCACTATGGCTTGTGCGACATCGTCCACATAGACACAGATCTGACTGCTCGCAATCGTAGCATAAGTTAGTTGCAACGGTTCCTCCGAAGTACTCCGCACCTGGTAGACCACCCACATTCCTGACTGCAAACCTTGTATATAAGGGGTCTTTTCCTCCGATACCCGCAATGCTATTGTATTATTGCTCAATGCCACGTACTGATGTGCTCCGATACCGCTCTCCAAGGGCAACCATGCCTGTTTGTCAAAAGACGAGAATGAAGTATATAGCACTCCCAAGTCCGTCAGTTCAACCGGCGATGTATGAGTCAGCAACTGCATATAAGGGGCTTTGTCCACGGGGGAGGAGGTACGAGGTATAAACCATGCATAACGCTCCACCAACGGTTCCTGCTCCAAATAGTTCAGCACCGTACACATATAGTCCATCTGGCTCTCTACGCTCCCCGGCACCGGGTCCCAGGCACAAAACTCCGTCAGCCAAACGGGTTTGCCGTATTTGCGGAACATCTCGATGTAGTTCCTTACTGCCGAAGGCGAGGACATATAGCAATGTACAGCAATAGCGCATACATCGTCTAACGATACAGAGGGTTGTGCAAAGAACTCGTCAAGCCACTTCACCGGGTCACTATACCCCGCCAATGTGCCGTAGTTCATTGCAGGAGACACCAATTGTAGTCCCAGTTTCTTTGCCAACGCCACCACTTCGCCCCAATGCGCGGCCGCCTCGGCGGGAGTCATATTGCATTGGTCTTTCAAGTTGGGTTCGTTGAAGCCAAGCAAATACTTCGTTTTAGGGTGCGCCTGTACATATTGACGAATAGCGTCAGCATTGTAGGTATTGTTCCACGCCATCGGACAGAAGTCCATATCATTGCTATCGAACCATAATGCCGCTTGTGCGTTTTGGGTATTGCCCCAATTGTACGCCCATAAACAGGAAGGCGACAATAGCGGAAGGTCTTCCGCTTGTTTGAAATCAAACGACACACCTCGTTTTGCACTCTTGCGCATCTCTGAATGAAGTTCCGAGTCGGGCGGACATACGCACACGCACCCGCTCAACAGTGTACAGATCGCACCAATCACCACACTATGCCGACCTGCTCTGAACATATTATTCTATCTCTTCACGTTGGTAAACGCGTACCCAATCCACTTTCATCAAACGTGGTGTGGCAAAAATAGCATCATTAACATCTCCACCCAAATTACCTCCGACAGCCAAGTTAATAATAAAGAAGTGCGGCTTATTGAACGGCCAATAATCGTTGTCATCTATTACCGATTCCACCTGCTCCGAGAATACATTGTCGTCCACATAGAAACGTATCACATCGCGCCCTTTTTTCTCTTCTTTGGTCCACTCAATGCCATACACATGGTAGTTCTCCTCTATATTCTCGCCCCAATACGCTTTGCTGCTCTTGCTACCCGAGCGGTCCTTGGTGGAGTGCAACGTCCCTAACACACGGTTTGGCACATTTCCGACATACTCCATGATATCAATCTCGCCACATTGAGGCCAACTGCCGGTATTGCCCATCATCCAGAACGCAGGCCATAATCCGCCACCCGAAGGCAACGAGATACGCGCCTCCATCTTACCATACGTAAAAGTCTTTTTGCCCTTCGACATAATGCGTGCCGAAGTATATTCGTTCTTATCGTATTGCTCCTTGCGAGCTTCTATAACAAGGTTGCCGCCTTCCATACGCAAATTCTCACTGCGCCCTGTATAGAATTGCTTTTCGTTATTTCCCCAACCTGCGCCACCGGTTTGTATCGTCCATACCGACTCATCCAAGGCAGTACCGTTGAACTCATCGCTCCATACCAACTTATACTCCCCGTATTGGTGCTCTACAGCCACCAATGCCGTCACCGTTTCGATGTTGGTTGCCAACGTAATAGTGGCATTGCCGCTCTTCAACGCAGTAACCACCCCGTCGCTTGATACTTTGGCTATTGTCTCGTCGCTTGATGTCCACGTCATAGGCAACTCGTATGAATTACCATATTGGAATTGGAAAGTCTCCCCTTTCTTCAGCGATACCATCCCCGGCGTTATACGTAGCGTAGCCCCATCGCTACCACTTACAAACACATGGCAATTTACCTCTTTCTTGCCCGAGCGAGCCACAATCGTCGTTGCACCTATTGCCTTTGCCGTTACCACACCATAATACACCGTAGCCACCGAGTCGTTGGACGAACTCCACGACACATCGGCCGCATTGCCCACCAACTCAATCGTCTGCATATCCCCCACCTTCATCTGTATAGAAGCAGGGTTCAACGAGAAATCAGGTTCACTCTGGCAAGCCGACACGACTACCGCACAAAGCAATAATAAGAAATAAAAATGTTTACGCATATTCATTTGTTTTAGGGCAATGAGGAGGTAATCAGCCTCCTCAAAGCAATAGGAAAGTATTACTTCTTATAGAAATACACAGCGTCAAGATTCAGTTGCGAACCTGCCTGTGCGCCGGACAAGCAAGAGAAGATATCCAAACCTGCGTCCGGAATATTTACCTTTGACAATGCCGCAGCAAACTGAGCCATAGGAACATCAAACTCATGCCATGCACCATCACGAGTAAAATCACCAATGACAGCCCCAGCCTCAATAGTAGCGGTTCCCACAGCAAAGGAAGCGGCTTTTTCGGCAAATGTATAGAATTGATGGTTACCGGTGGTAGTTGCCTTCATAGCCAAGTGCAAATAGAAATCATCAGGACTTGCAACAATCGCGTCACGCAATTCTTTCATTTTGCTGATATTGGCTGCACCGATATTAAAACCGCAACCCGACCAACCGTCAGGAGCAACTACAGTCAAAGATACATAGCCTTCGTTGTTGCCAAAGAAGTTCACGCCTGTTCCATCGCCGGCAGAATACGTTTCGCCGGAAGCCCACACATACAAATTGTTGACAGAATTATCAATACGGAAATCCGCAACTACTTTCGAAGCACAAGTTTCATAAGTTGTTGCATCCAATACTACCGGCCAAATCTGGCTGCCTTTTACCTCTGCTGTCGAAGGTTGGTCGCCACCGCCTTGACCTTCTTTCGTTACTTTTACCACGCAGGTCTTGCTCTTGCCTTTAGCGGTTGCCGAAACAATAGCAGTACCTTCAGCCACAGCAGTTACAATACCTTTGTTGTCCACCGTAGCCACTTTGTCGTCGTTGGAAGCCCAACTCTCAACGGTTACATTAGCAACCAACTGATGGGTCTCACCTACTTTCATACTGATTGAAGACTCGGTCAATGTCAACTCCTTCTCATCATCAACATTTTGATTACCTTTGCAGGAACTGAATCCTACCAGTGCAAGTGCTGCAAGAGCAAATGCGCAAAATTTGTTTGCTTTCATAAAAATGAAAAAATTTAATGGTTAATTATTGTTATATATTTTTCTCTTTTTTTGCTCGTAAAAGGTTCGTGTCAAACAGCATAGGATAAGCATAGGATAAGCAACCCTTATGCTACCTTTGACCTACTCACCGACATTCACCCTTATTAACATTTGCATCAATACCCGGGGTTCTGTTTCATCTCGGTCGGATTGAGTTGTATCTCCTTCTGCGGTATCGGGAAAATCTCGTGCTTGCCCGCTACAAACGCTTGTATGTGTGCCTTTGCATCCTTGCTCTCCGTAGCGGCATAAGCGTCCATGTGCTGCTTCAGGCCCTTGCCGTCTACACCCTGCCAACGCACGAGGTCGAACCACCGGTGTCCCTCCATTGCCAATTCCATACGACGCTCATGACGCAAGCATTGCTCTACAGTGGGAGAGGTTATTTCGACACCATTGATTTTGATGCTATACGTACCTACTTCACCAAGTCCTACACGATCACGCACCTTGTTTATATAGGTCTTGGCTGTTGCCTCATCGCCCGTACCCAAACAAGCCTCGGCATACATCAAGAGCACATCTGCGTAGCGTATCTGTCGGCTGTTCAGCGGACCGCGAGTAGCATGGTCCAGCACATTACCCCAACCGCCAACACCTTTCGAACCATCAGGCAAAGTATCACGATACATACCGGTTTTGTTGTTTAAATAAGCATTTTCCAAGTATTTTTCCTCGCTAATGTTCTCCATAAGCGACTCTTTAGGTGTCAGAATAGCCTCATCTCGACGCAAGTCGCCCGTCTCAAACTCATCATACAAGTTCTGCGTAGGGTGGTTGAATCCCCAGCCGGCACCTATCTGCGCCGAGCGAGAACGAACCAACTGCTGTGTAAAACTACCAGCCGTGAAACCCATGTGCGAACCATTACCGTAGTCGCCCCATGTAACGGCAGCATACTGTATCTCAAATACCGACTCCAGGCCGTTCTCACCGGCTACCGTAAAGTTGTCACCATAGACAGGGCAAAGGTCATATTCACCGGATGTGATGATCGAATCACCCCAACTCTTGGCTGCTGCATAGTATTGGGCAGCACTCTTCTCCAAACTATAGGTTTGCCAATAAGGCGATGCCATATAGAGATTGGTTTTCAGCAACATAGCCTGTGCTGCACCCTTCGTCGCACGCCCTAAATCACTCTCTGTATAGAGCGTCGAACTCTTCACAGGAAGCAATTCGGCAGCCTTCTCAAAGTCAGACAGAATCTGATTATAAACCTCGCTCACCGATGCACGAGGCTGTCCCCACTCCGAGTCATTATCCAGCACTTTCGTAACTAATGGCACTCCGGCGAATACGCGTACCAAACGGAAATAGTAGTATCCGCGCAGGTAATAGATTTCGCCCAACAGACGATTTTTCAACTCGGGTGTCCAAGTGTCGTTCTCCGGAAAATCCAACTCCGGAATATATTTCAACGCCAAATTGCAACGTCCAATACCCTGATACTGTGCGCGATAGAACGAAAGCAACAATGCGTTTTGGTTCGTTGTGCGCCAGTTCTCCATATCGTAAGCATCTGCCATATCGGTCGTACTGCCACCACCCTTCAACGCATCATCGGATACCACATCGCCGATAAACCACTCCGGAAAATAGGTATCGCCATACTCCCACATCAATGGTACATAGCAACCTGTAACATTCTGAATAGCCGCCTCGGGAGATGTGTAATAGTCCTCCAGCATAGTCTTGCCCGGTTCAATCTCCGTCAAATAATCTTTGCAACCCGTCAGCAATACTCCGCAAAACAATGCCAATGTCATTATCTGTATCTTCTTCATAATTTTATACCTTTCTTCAAATAAGTAATTAGTCTTTTCTCCTTATTCCTTTATCCTTACTCCTACATCAGAATGTTGCATTCAGACCAAAGGTGAAAGTACGGCTCTGAGGATAGTTTCCGTAGTCCACACCACTTCCTACTTCGGGGTCATAACCCGAGTACTTGGTGATGGTGAAAAGGTTGCTTGCCGTTACATAGAAGCGCAAGCGCGAGCAATGGAACTTCTTGGTCAGGTTCTGCGGCAGAGTGTAACCAATCTGCGCATTCTTCAAGCGGAAGTATGCACCGCTCTCCAAGAAACGAGTCGAGTTCTCTGTATTGGTCGGGCTTCCGAGCGGATTAGGAATCGTACCCTCGCGGTTCTCCAGTTCCATCCAGTTCACACCCTTATCGAGCAATGCATCACGAACAACATCGGTGTATCCCACCCATACATCGTCTTTCATATACGAAGCCAACGCATAACTCGTACCATCGCCCTCCAAGGTCTGACGCTGCGCATTGTAGATCTTATTCCCGGCTACACCTTGGAAGAACAACTGAATATCAACACCATAGAAATCTGCACCGAGATTGATACCATAGGTTACTTTCGGGAAAGCATTACCCAAATTAACCTTGTCGTTCTCATCTATCTTACCATCACCGTTCACATCGGTATATCGTGCATCGCCGGCATGGACACCGCACTCCTCCGGACGCTCCTTGAAAGAATACAAATGGTCTAACACCTCGGCGTCCGAAGTGTAAACACCCTCATACTGATAGCCCCAGAAACTATTCAATGCCATACCTTCATCGGTCTTCACACGGTCGCCCCACAGCGAGGAACCACCGCTCAGTTTGGTCAGAGTATTCTCCAAATAACTGATGTTACCGCCGATGTTGTAGTGGAACTTACCTACCTGATTATCATGGTTTAAGGTCAACTCAAAACCTTCGTTGCGGATATTACCCACATTCTTCACGGGGCTTCCCCAGTTACCCACATGCGCAGGAGCATTTACATAGAGCAAAGCGTCCAAAGTGTTTCGGCGGAAGTAGTCAATCGATCCCGACAACTTACCATTCCAAAAACCAAAGTCGATACCTGCATCCCATTGTTCGTTGGTTTCCCACTTACCGTCTTGGTTAGCCAAGGTCAGCAACGCAGCGCCATAAGCGATATTGTCATCCGAAGTGGTTACGCCCAACGGATAACCATAGAACACCTTATTGCCGCTCTCCATAGTCTGTACAAACACGCTCGACGGAACACCATCGTTACCCACCTGACCGTAACCGGCACGGAACTTGATATTGTCCAACCAATCCAACTCCAAATCACGCATAAACGGCTCCTCGCTCAAACGCCAAGCCAGCGACATCGAAGGGAAGAAGCCCCAAGGGTTCTTGGTAAACTTGCTTGAAGCGTCTGCACGGAAATTCACCGTCGCCATATAGCGATTGTCGTAGTTGTAGAATGCACGACCCAAGAACGACAGACGACGCTCACGCGATACTCCGTCCGAGAAGTTCTTATCCTCCGTTGCATTCATCAAGTACCAGTTATTCTCAGTCGGGTTCAAAATCGACGCACCCGAACCGCCCATGGTGTAGTAGTTGTATTCCGACCAAGTCTGACCTACCATCACCGAGAAACTGTGCTTATCAATCTTCTTTGCATAAGTAATTGTCAAGTCCTCAAGCAAGGTCTGATACTTCGTCATGCTCGACGAGATAAAGTTCTTCTCCGAGTAGTTGTAACTCGTATAGGTATTTGGCCAAGTAAAAGTACGGTCGCTATTGAGCGCAAAATCTACCGAGATACTCGGGCGGATAGTAAGTCCTTCAATAGGGGTCAGTTCAAAATATACATCACCTACCAAACGCTGGTTCTTGTTCTTCGGTTCGGAATTATACGCCATCTGATAAGGGTTGGTTACATTCTTAAAGTTGGAGCCGGCAGAGTAACGACCGCTCAAGTCCTTGCCCGTGTACTTATTCGTACTGCCCTCTGGGTAATATACCGGATCCCATTGCGACATCGACAACGCTGCTGCAATCACACTTGCACCTGCTGACGAGGAGTTATTCATCGCATTACGCCCGCCACTGACCAGCAAACTCAAGTGTTCACCTACTTTGAGCCACTTAGCAATCTGGAAATCGGTGTTCAAACGCAAGGTAAAACGCTCATAGTTAGAACCGATGATCGTACCATCCTGACCAAAATAACTCGACGAAAGAGCATAGTGCATCTTGTCGTTTCCACCGTCAAAACTCAGATTATAATTGTGCATAAAGGCATTTTTATGGAATACCTCATCTTGCCAATCGGTCTCTTGGTTGGCATAATCAAAATTGGTAGGATAGAACTTCAACTTTCTCAACTTATAATTCTGCAACCATGCACCAAAACCGTTGTTCTGATAGTAAGCAATCTGCTCTGCACCATCACGCATTGCGTTTATTCGCAACTCCGTTTCGGCTTGTCCGCGTGAATCCATTACATCCAGTTTTTTCCAACGGTTTTGGAAGCCCCAATATGCGTCGAAACTGACATTTACCTTTCCGGCACTACCGCCTTTGGTAGTAATCAGAATCACACCATTCGCACCACGGCTACCATAGATAGCGGCAGCCGAAGCGTCCTTCAAAATCTCCATGCCGGCAATATCACTCGGAGCCACAAACGAAATATCGCTTGTTATCACACCATCTACTACATAGAGAGGCTGGTTGCCACCCATTGCCGAACCGATACCACGGATACGGATTGTGGCAGCCTCACCGGGTTGACCCGAGTTGGTTGTAACGGTTACACCCGCAGCACGACCTTGCAATGCTTGGTCCAAGCCCGAAACAGGGGCTTTCAGCAACTCATCGGCACTCACCGAAGTGATGGCACTGGTCAAATCAGATTTCTTCATTGTACCATAGCCAACCGCTACTACCTCTTCCAGCATCACATTATCCGGTTTCAAAGTGATACGCATAGGCGAAGCGGTTGCCTTTACCTCTTGCGACTTATATCCCATATAAGATATAAGCAACACATCACCTGCTTTGGCTTGAAGAGAGAAATTACCGTCAAGATCGGTAATCGTACCGTTTGTTGTGCCCTTTACCATCACATTGGCACCAATCACGGGGTCAGGCTCACCTTCTGCCATTACCACACCACTCACGGTAATGGTCTGCGCCAGAATCGGCGCAATGCAGAATAGGAGCAAACTCAAAATCGAAAATAGTTTCTGTTTCATCATCGTACTTGATTTTTGAAAAGCGGTGCAAAAGTACGGCATATTTTATAAGGAAGCAAATTTTGAAAACATGTTTTATAACATAATTCGAATTTATACATACCACATATAACTACTACACACAAATCATAATTAACTGATATTATGCATGATAGTCATACGCTTCAATTTCACGACAATAACAAATAAAGCACAAACATCCCGTGTATTTGTGTAGTATAAAAAAAAGAAGAAAATTGAGATATAGCAAACACAAAAATACTCCCTCGCAAGCCAAAAACTTACGAGGGAGCATTAGAAAAAAGACCGATGTATAGAATAATGTGCAAGTTTAGCAACTCTCGAATTGGCGGAGGAAACGAATATCGTTCTCCGAGAAAAGGCGCAAGTCTTTGACACGATACTTCAAATTGGTAATGCGCTCCACACCCATACCGAAAGCATAACCGGTATAGACTTTGGAATCAATACCACAGGCTTCCAGCACATTCGGGTCAACCATACCGCAACCGAGTATTTCCACCCAACCGGTTCCTTTGCA